>OAWP01001564.1_pt1 | contig 13347 bp, 12 predicted proteins | sample 1517081 | NCBI WGS metagenome assembly OAWP01 (sample SAMEA2580167, study PRJEB22360) | human gut metagenome | biome: human gut; feature: human-associated habitat; material: faeces | place: Denmark | collected 2008/2010 | reverse complement strand
TCATCAGCCAGTGCGAAGAGGTGCTGAGCGACAAGCCGCTCTTCTTTGCGGTCAACAGCTACACCACCGGCCTTTCGCCCGCCGTCATGGAGTATATGCTCAAGACGACGCTGATCCCCCGCTTTGGCGGAAAGACCAGCTGCGACGAGATCGGCCTGCCCGTCTCCGCCACCGGCGGCGTCGTCCCCTGCGGCGCGACGGCGATCTGGGAAGAATGACCCTGAAAGGCTCTCCCCTTGGGAGAGCTGGCGCGTGAGCGCCTGAGAGGGCAAGCCCGTGACTCAAGGGCTGCTTTACAGCGATAATCAGCAGCCTTTGTCAGAGGGAAGTTATCGCTGAGCAGTTCTTTCCATGCTGACATCCTTGCCCTCTCCGTCACCTTCGGTGCCACCTCTCCCAAAGGGAGAGGCTTATACGAAGCGAGAAAGCTTCAACAAAGAATCTTAAAGAATGGGGTACAGCCCCTTTCAGAGGGGCGCACCACCAGAAAGAGAAAACAAATGAGTGAAACGATACTGACAGCAGAAAACTTAAAGTTCCGCTACGACTCGGAGCAGCCCGGCTACGCGCTCAACGGCGTCTCCATGCAGGTCGGGCGGGGCGAGTTCGTGGCCGTGCTGGGCGCAAACGGCTGCGGCAAATCCACCCTCGCCAAGCACTTCAACGCCATCCTCCTGCCGGAGGAGGGCAAGGTGTACGTCGAGGGCATGGACACCGCCGATGATGACAAGCTCTATGACATCCGCCAGACCGTGGGCATGGTGTTCCAGAGCCCGGACAACCAGATCGTCGCCACGGTGGTAGAGGAAGACGTGGCTTTCGCGCTGGAAAACCTCGGTGTTCCGCCGGAAGAGATGCGCCGCCGCGTTGATGACGCCATGAAGATGGCGGGCATCTACGAGTTCCGGGAGCGCGCACCCCACAACCTCTCGGGCGGCCAGAAGCAGCGCGTCGCCATTGCGGGCGTCGTCGCCATGCGCCCCGACTGCCTCATCCTCGACGAGGCCACCGCCATGCTCGACCCTCGCGGCCGTGAGCAGGTGATGCAGACCATCCACCACCTCAACAAGGATCTGGGCATCACCGTTGTGTCCATCACCCACTACATGGAAGAGGCCGCGCAGGCCGACCGTGTGCTGGTGATGAGCCAGGGCAATGTGGTGATGGAAGGCACCCCGAAAGAGGTGTTCAGCCAGACCGAAAAAGTCCGTTCTCTCCGCCTCGACGTGCCGCAGGCCGCAGAGCTGCGGGATGAGCTGGTCAAGGCAGGCATCCCCATGCCCGAAGGCATCATCGACACCGGCGAGTGCGCACAGGCTCTGTATGAGCTGCTGAAGTAAGGGGGGACGGAAACATGGCAAGCATTATCAAAGTAGAACACCTGAGCTATGTCTACAACCCCGGTATGCCGAACGCAGTCACCGCGCTGGACGACGTGAGCTTTGAGGTGGAAGAGGGCGATTTCGTGGGCATCATCGGAGCCACCGGCTCCGGCAAGAGCACCCTCATCACCCACATGAACGGTCTGAACAAGCCCACCAGCGGCAAGATCATCATTGATGGCCGCGACCTCTGGGCCGAACCGGAAAAGATCCGGGATTTCCGTTTCCTGACGGGCCTGGTGTTCCAGTACCCGGAGTACCAGCTCTTTGAGGAGACCTGCTATAAGGACATCGCCTTCGGCCCGAAGAATATGGGCCTCGACGAGGCGGAGGTCGATAAGCGCGTCCACGAGGCGGCAGAATTCGTCGGCCTCGATGAAGCGCTTTTGGAGCGCAGTCCCTTTGAGCTGTCCGGCGGACAGAAGCGCCGCGTGGCCGTGGCGGGCGTTATGGCCATGAAGCCCCGTATCCTCGTTCTGGACGAGCCTGCGGCCGGCCTCGACCCCGAGGGACGGGATGAGATCCTGTCCGAGGTGAAGGACTACCACAAAAAGACCGGCACCACGGTGCTTCTGGTCTCCCACAGCATGGAGGACATTGCCAAGTACGCTGACAAGGTGCTGGTGATGAGCCGGAAGAAGATCGCCATGTACGACACGGTGGAGAAGGTCTTTGCCCGCGCTCCCGAGCTGCTGGAACTGGGCCTCTCCGTGCCGCAGGTGACGAAGATCTTCCTCAAGCTGCGGGAGATGGGCGTGGACGTCCCGGCGGACGTCTACACCATCCCCTACGCCGTCAAGATGATCCTGGCGGCAAAAGCCCGGCGGGATGCAGGGGAGACCCTCGTCTTACCCCGGGATGAAGATCAGAAAGGGGGTGCAGCCGGATGCTGAGAGATATTACCATCGGCCAGCACTTCCCCGGCAACAGCCTCGTCCATCGTTTTGACCCCCGGCTCAAGCTGGTACTGACCATCCTGTATATCGTGCTGCTCTTTGCGGCGTCCAACCCGCTGGGCCTTGCGCTTTCACTGATTTTCCTCGCCGCGATGTACGCAGTGGCGAAAATCCCCTTCAAGCTCATCCTCAAGAGCCTGAAGCCCATCTTCCCCATCATCGTCTTTACGGCGGTGCTGAACCTCTTCTTTGTCTCGGGCGAGGGCGACCCGGTGTTCAAGCTCGGATTTCTGACCGTTTACGCGGAGGGCATCCGGTATGCTGTACTGATGGCGGTGCGCGTCATGGCCCTCATCGCGGGCACGAGCCTTTTGACCTACACCACCAGCCCCATCGTCCTGACGGACGCCATCGAGCAGCTGCTCAAGCCTCTTGGCAGGCTCCACTTCCCGGTGCATGAGCTGGCCATGATGATGAGCATCGCGCTGCGGTTCATCCCTACCCTCATCGAGGAGACCGACAAGATCATGAACGCCCAGAAAGCCCGTGGTGCGCAGCTGGACAACGGCAAGATGACCGAGCGCATCAAGGCGCTGGTCCCGGTGCTGGTGCCGCTGTTCATCTCGGCTTTCCGCCGCGCCGATGAGCTGGCCATGGCCATGGAGTGCCGCTGCTATCGCGGCGGTGACGGACGCACCCGCCTCAAGGTGCTGCGGTGCGAAAAGCAGGATTATATCGACCTTGCAGTGTGCATTGCGTGTTTTGCGGTGATCCTCGCTTCGAGATTGGTGTTCCCGAATTTCTAAAAAAGAGCAAAGCCTCTCCCTTTGGGAGAGGTGGCATCGCTTGCGATGACGGAGAGGGCAAGCCAGGAGCGAAAGTGCCGCTATGCAGCGATAGGTAGAAGCCTTTGGCAGAGCGATGTTATCGCAGGGCTTATGTATCTTTGTCAGCATCCTTGCCCTCTCAGGCGCTTCGCGCCAGCTCTCCCAAAGGGAGAGCCTTTATGAGGAGAGCCAGAATGAATTATCTCTTAAAACTATCCTACGACGGCACGAACTACTGCGGGTTTCAGGTGCAGCCCAACGGGCGGAGCGTAGCTGCTGTGTTTCAGGATGCCTTGGAAGCGGTGCTGGGCTGTCGGCCCGACATCAAGGGCTGCAGCCGCACCGACGCCGGCGTCCACGCGCTGGGCTTCATGCTCAACTTCCACGCCGACACCCGCATCCCGGCGGCAAAGCTGCCGCTGGCGCTGAACCGGCATCTGCCCCCGGACATCCGGGCGCTGGAAGCGCGGGTGGTGCCGGACGATTTTCACGCCCGCTATGCGGCCCACACCAAGACCTATCTCTACCGCATCCACAACAGTCCGATCGACTCGCCCTTTGCCGCGCGGTATTACACCAGAGTGCCGGGGCGGCTGGACGCGGACAGGATGCAGCAGGCGGCGCAGTATTTTGTGGGAAAGCACGATTTCCTCGCCCTCTGCGCCTCGGGCAGCTCGGCTGCGGCTCACGGCGACACCGTGCGCACCATCACGGCCTGTGACGTCCAGCGCCGGGGCGACGACATCGACATCACAGTGACGGCGGACGGCTACCTCTACAACATGGTGCGCATCCTTGCAGGCACCCTCTGTGAGGCCGGCGCGGGGCGTCTTGCGCCTGAGGCCGTGCCGGGCATCCTCGCCAGCCGCGACCGCAAAAACGCTGGGCCGACGCTGGCGGCGAAAGGGCTTTTCCTCAAGAGCGTGGACTACGACACGCCCATAGAATAACGCAAACACGACCGATGCTCCCGGAGGGAAAACGCCCCTTTGGGAGCACTGTCATTGCACGAAGGGACAGGAGAGTATGAGAAAAAGACAGCGCGGCCCCCGGCCTGTGTCGGGGGAGCCGCTTTCGGCGGGACGGGTCGAATACCTCGAGCAGGCCCGCGAACGGGTGCGGAACCGGCGCATCCGACGCACGGCACTCATCGTCGTGGCGCTGACGCTGGTGGTGCTGTTCACCACCGGCATCGTGGGCAGCTCTGTGGCCATGGCCAAGGACTGGGCCGACACCGCCCGCATCCTGCTCTTCCCCGGCACGGGCTGGCCCCAGCAGACCGGCGTCATGGAGGTGAAACAGCTTGCCGCCATGAACAGCAGCTTTGTGGAGCTGGGCGAGGAAGGGTGCGTGGTCTGGTCCCGCACCGGCACCCGGCTCAACTCCATCCAGAGCGGTTACGCCCGCCCTGCGCTGGCTGTGGGCAAGAACCGCTTTGTGCTCTACAACCGCTCGGGCAATGAGCTGCGGGTGGAGAGCCGGACCCAGAATCTCTACACCAAGACGATGGAGAACAGCATCACCCTCTGTGCCATGGCCGACAACGGCACGCTGGCCGTCGTCACAGAGGACCCCGGCAGCGCGGCCCGGCTTCGGGTCTACTCGTCCTCAATGGAGCAGCTGCTGAGCTGGAGCCTCACCATCACCGACGGCACCCCGCTGCGGCTGGCCTTTTCGCCGGATGGGCGGCGGCTGGCAGTGGCGGCGGTGACGGTGAACGGCGGCCAGATGGTCACGAATTTCTATGTCGTCACCCTGGCGCAGGGCGCCCCCCTGCTGGTGGGCAGCGGAAGCGGCGCGGCTCAGTGGCTGAGCTGGACCGGTTCCCAGAGCATCCTGGCCGTCTGCGACAGCCGCGCTGTCCTCTACAACGCATCGGGCGGCGAGCGGGCAGCCTATGACTTTACCGGGCAGGTCCTCCGCGACATCTCGGTGGACGCTTCGGGCAATACTGCCCTTCTGCTGGCCTCCGGCCAGCTCTGTCAGGCCGTGATGCTGGGCCGTGACCTCGGCGTCGAGAACACCACGCAGGTGCAGGCGTCCAACCGCATCATCCGCTCTGGTGCGCAGTTCTATCTGCTCACCGATACAGGGGTGGAGTGCCTTTCCACCGACGGCACCTCCCAGTGGACCCGGAGCCTTTCGGCCCGCCCGCAGGGTCTGCTGGCCGACCGCAGGCAGCTGCTGGTCTTCTGCGGCAATACGGTGCAGGGATTGACCCCGCCTGCGGCGGAAAACAACGATCAAAGCAATACATAATAAGGAAAACAAGATATGTTCAAGAATCCGTCATTTCTTTTTGATATAGTATGTACCGTGGTCTGGCTGCTTCTGGCTGTGCGCTATGCCCGCAAGGGCTTTCTCGCAGCCAGTGTCCAGCTGGGCGGAAATGTCTTCAGCCTCGTGGGCGCCCGGGTCTTTTCGGGCTGGGCCGCTGCCGAGGTGTTCCAGCGCTTTCTGGCCGGGAGCTTCCGTACCCAGATCGCCGAGAGCATCTCGGCCGGAGGGGTCGTGGACCTGACCGGCATCGCGGACAAGTACGCGGGCTTTCTGCCCGAGAGCTTCCGCGCCTCCATCGTGGAGACCTGCGAGCGCTCCATCTCGGCTGTGCTCAGCGACAACGCCGTGGTGCTGGCGGACGCCATCGTCCAGAAGGTGCTGGCTCCGCTGCTCACGCCGGTCATTTCGGTCGTGCTCTTTTTCGTGGCCTTTGCCCTGCTGCGGATGCTGGTGAGTATGCTGGTCACTGTGCTGGGCCTCGTCAACCGGCTGCCGGTCATCGGCACCGTCAACCGCTGGCTGGGCTGGGTCACCGGCTGTGTCGCCAGCACCATGGACATCTATCTGATGCTCTGTGTGGTGTGGGCCGTCATCGTCATCACCGGCGGCAATCTGACCGTCCTGAACGATACGGTCATGAGTAGCAGCCTTTACTATAAAGCATTCAATCTGTTCAACCCCTTCCTGTAAAGGGGAGCTTTAGGAGGAACCTATATGGTCTGCAATCGCTGTCAGAAACGTCCGGCCATCATCTTCGTCCAGCGGATGGAGAACGGCCAGATGAAAAATGAGGGCTTTTGCCTGCACTGTGCGCGTGAGCTGCACATCAAGCCGGTGGAAGACCTGATGAAGCAGTTCGGTATGTCCGACGAGGACATGGATAACATGGAAAACCGGATGGAGAGCATGATGGATGAGATGGGGGACGCGAACCCCCTCTCCCTCATGATGAATATGGGCCAGCCCATGGACGGCGAGGAGAACGAAGGGGACGACGACCTTGTCCCCGGCTCCAGCGCTACCTTCCCGCTGGGCGTCAAGGCGGAGGGCGACGCCGGAAACAGCAAAAAGGCCCAGAAAAACGGCAAGAAGCCGCCCCGCCGCAAATTCCTCGACACCTACTGCGAGAACCTGACCTGCAAAGCCCGGGAGGGCAAGCTCGACGACATCGTGGGCCGCGACCGCGAGATCTACCGCACCATCCAGATCTTGAGCCGCCGCCAGAAGAACAACCCCTGCCTCATCGGTGAGGCGGGCGTCGGCAAGACGGCCATCGCCGAGGGCATCGCGGAGCGCATCGCCAAGGGCAATGTCCCTGTGGGTCTGAAGGATAAGGAGATCTTCCTGCTGGATCTGACCAGCCTCGTGGCCGGCACCCAGTTCCGCGGCCAGTTCGAGCAGCGGGTCAAGGGCCTGCTGAGCGAGGTCAAGGCCGCTGGCAACATCATCCTGTTCATTGACGAGATCCACACCATCACCTCCGCCGGTGAGAGCGAGGGCGCCATGAACGCGGGCAACATCCTCAAGCCCGCCCTCTCCCGCGGTGAGATACAGGTCATCGGCGCCACCACCTTCAACGAGTACCGCAAGTATATCGAGAAGGATCAGGCTCTCGAGCGCCGCTTCCAGCCCGTCCGCGTGGAAGAGCCCAGCGTGGCCGACACGCTGGCCGTCATGAACGGCATCAAGAAGTATTACGAGGAGCACCACCATGTGCAGGTGGATGCCGATGTGCTGAGCGCCATCGTCACCCTCAGTGAGCGGTATATCACGGACCGCTACCTGCCCGATAAGGCCATCGACCTGCTGGACGAAGCCTGCGCCTGCTGCAATCTCGCCCACCCGGTCATCTCGGAGTATCTCGAGATGCAGAAGGAGCTGGACGGCCTCAGGCAGGAAGAGGCAGACATGGAGTCCTCCGACGTCAATGAGGCCATCGACTATGAGCAGGTGGCCCAGCGGAAGACCCGCATCGCCAAGCTCGAGGCAGAGCTGCCCGCAAAGCAGGCTGCTGCCAGCGAGATAAAAGTGACCATGGACGATGTGGCCAAGGTCATTGAGCTGTGGACGGGCATCCCGGCGGTGAAGATCCAGGAGACGGAGTTCGTCAAGCTGGCCGGGCTGGAAGCCGAGCTGAAAAAGAAGATCATCGGTCAGGACGAGGCCGTCCATCTGGTGGCACAGGCCGTCAGGGCCACCTGCGCCGACCTGTCGGGCCGCCGCCGTCCCGCAAGCTTCATCTTCGTCGGCCCCACCGGCGTCGGCAAGACGGAGCTGGTCAAGCAGCTGGCAAACCAGCTCTTCGACGGCCCCGACCCGCTCATCCGTCTCGATATGAGCGAGTATATGGAGAAATATGCGGTGTCCCGCATGATCGGTTCGCCTCCGGGCTATGTGGGCTACGAGGAGGCCGGTCAGCTCACCGAAAAGGTGCGCCGCCGCCCCTACAGCGTGGTGCTGTTCGATGAGATCGAAAAGGCCCACCCCGACGTTATGAACATCCTGCTCCAGATCCTCGACGAGGGCAAGATCAACGATGCACAGGGCCGGACGGTGGACTTCTCCAATACGGTCATCTGCATGACCTCCAACGCCGGCAGCGGCGACAAGACGACCTCCGGCCTCGGCTTCAACAAGAGCGAGGAGCAGCTGAGTGAGGAAAAGACCCGCAAGGCTCTGAGCCAGTTCCTGCGGCCTGAGTTCCTTGGCCGTGTGGATGAGGTCATCGCTTTCAAGCCGCTGAGCCAGCAGACGCTGGAAGGCATCGCGGCTCTCATGCTGGATGAGTACAAGCCCAGCATGGAAGCCAAGGGCATCGCCTACAGCTACACTCCGGCGGCTCTCTCTGCCCTCGTGGCCAAGAGTCAGGGCGGCAAATTCGGCGCCCGCGACCTGCGCCGCGTCATCCGCAAAGCTGTGGAGGACCCCGCCGCCGAGCGCATCATCGACGGCACCCTGAAAGCGGGCGGCAGCCTGACGGTGGATGCCGAAAATGGTGAAGTTATCTTGAAGTGAATGCTTGACTTTTCTGTACGATCGCATATAATAAAGACAGAAAGACAATGAATTCGTGCATAGAATTCACACCAAAAGAAGAAAACCCCTTCCTGGAGTTGCAGCTCCAAAGAAGGGGTCTTCTTTTTAGTGCTTACAGTCCTTGTTCAGCATTCTGTCAAGCCACTTGCTGATGAGATTAGAAGTCACACCAGCTGCGACAGATACCATGAAAGACAACATCTCGTGCATAGGACACACCTCCCTTCCCAATGAAATTGGGTCGGTAAGGACCGTGAGACGATTATAACATATAATTCGACCAAAAGATACAGTAAACGGCACTCCGAAGCAGTTCGGAGTGCCGTTTGTCATAGGCAGACTTAGTCGAGGGAGACCGGGAACTCGTTGCCGATGACGAAGGCGATGAAGCCCAGCGCCACCTGGGTGATGATGGACAGGCTGTCCACCTGCTCGAGGGTGCCGAAGCCGATGCCAAAATTACTCAGGCCCAGCCGCCCTTTCCTCCTTTTTCTCAGTCAGGCGCGTTTCCTTGCCGCTTGCCAAAAGCCAAAAAACACAGCACTGTAATAAATTATACTATTCCGCTTTCTAAAAAGCAACATCCTTTCAGGCGGAAAAAGTGAAGATCTCTTAATAAATGGCCGAAAAAGGCAAAAAAACAGGGCCGCTGCGCAGGTAGCGGCCCTGTTGTATGCAACAATCGTGAATTTAGTTGAACTTGAAGATCTTCCGTGCGATGCGGTAGCCGCCCACCACGATGGCGTCGCCCTTGGGGAAGGGCAGGTTGGTCACGCCGCCGAAGCCGAAGCGGATGGAGCGGTAGACTGCGGCGCTGGTGTGCTCGCGCAGATACTGCCACAGGCCCTTCTGCTTTTCTTTCGCCTCGGCGCTGCCGTCCAGCAGCAGGAAGATGTCGCTGACGGCCATCATCATGGAGAGGTAGTGGAGCATATAGGCCCGTAGCTTCTTCTCGCCCTTGAGGGCGTCGAGGTCCTGACAGTCGATCATATGCCTGGTGACGCGGAGCTGCTGGTCCACGCGCTTGACCATGACGCTCTCATTGACGCTCTGGTCGGCGCGGCCGATGAAGTAGCGGTAGAGGTCGAGGTTCATATAATACATGGTCTTGACGAAGGGCAGAGGCTGGTAGACGAAGATGTTGTCCACGTAGAAGGTATGCTTGGGCAGCACCATGCCGCACTTGCGCAGCACCTCAGTGCGGTACATGACCGAGTGCATCAGCAGGTTCTGGTCGGGGCGGAAGTGGCCGACGTGCATCCAGGTGAACAGACGCTCCTGCGGGAAGATGTTGGTGTACCGCACAGTGTGGCGGGTGCCGTCCTCGGTGTGCTCGTAGACATAGTTGCAGATCATGAGGTCGGGGGCGGTGCCGCGGGTCACGAGGGTGTGCAGGCGGGCCAGCACCCTCTGGAGGGCGTCGGTGTCCAGCCAGTCGTCGCTGTCCACGACCTTGTAGTAGAGGCCGGTGGCGTTGCGGATGCCCTGGTTGACGCCCTCGCCGTGGCCGCCGTTCTCCTGATGGATGGCCTTGACGATGGTGGGGTACTTGGCAGCGTACTCGTCGCAGATGGCCGGGGTCTCGTCCTTCACGGAACCGTCGTCCACGAGGATGATCTCGGCCTGCTCCCCGGCGGAGAGCAGCGTTTCGATGCAGTGGCGCATATATGCCGCCGAGTTGTAGCACGGGACGGCAAAGGTGATGAGTTTCTGTTGCATAAAAATAAGCTCCTTATCGTGCTTGCCCGGCCATGTTCAGAACAAAATGGGCCGGAGATGGAGATATGTATTCTTATTATAGCATTTTCGCGCACAAAAAGCTAGGAACACCAGCAAATACCTGCCAAAAAACGACGGCAGAAGAGCGATCTGATACCATTTCGGGCCGGGCTGTGCTATAATAATACGGATACAGATTTGAAAAACGCAGGAGGCACCCATGGCAGATCCGCATTCTATCTTGAAAAAAGTTTTTGGCTACGACAGTTTCCGCCCCGGGCAGGAGGACATCGTCCGGCGGCTGCTGGACGGGCAGGATGTGCTGGCGGTGATGCCCACCGGCGCGGGCAAATCCATCTGCTATCAGGTGCCGGCCCTGCTTCTGCCGGGCATCACCATCGTGGTGTCGCCGCTGGTCAGCCTGATGAAAGACCAGGTGGGGGCGCTGGTGCAGGCGGGGGTGGCGGCGGCTTTCCTCAACAACAGCCTCACCGACAACCAGAAGGCCCTCATGCTCCGCCGCGCCCGGGAGGGCTGGTATAAGATCATCTATGTGGCCCCGGAGCGGCTGGAAATGCCGGTCTTCCAGCGCTTCGCGCAGGAAAAGCTCATCAGCATGGTGACGGTGGACGAGGCCCACTGCATCAGCCAGTGGGGGCAGGACTTTCGCCCCAGCTATCTGCGCATCAAGGCGTTCGTGGACAGCCTGCCGAATCGCCCGGTGGTGGGCGCGTTCACGGCCACGGCGACGGCCCGGGTGCGGGACGACATCCGCAGCCACCTCGAGCTCCATCAGCCCTATGAGGTGACGACCGGCTTCGACCGGCCCAACCTCTACTTCGAGACGCGCCGCGCCCTGCCCAGCCAGAAGCCGAAGGAGCTGCTGGACCTTGTGCTCCGGGAGGGCGACAACGTGGGCATCGTCTATTGCAGCACTACGAAGCAGGTGGACGAGACGGCCCGCCTGCTCCAGAGCCGGGGCATCCGGGCGGCGGCCTACCACGCCAAGCTGGACGCCGAGGTGCGCCGGAAGAATCAGGACGACTTCCTCTATGACCGCGTTCAGATCATGGTGGCGACCAACGCCTTCGGCATGGGCATCGACAAGCCCAACGTCCGGTTCGTCATCCATTACAATATGCCCAAGGATCTGGAGAGCTACTATCAGGAGGCGGGCCGCGCGGGCCGCGACGGTCTGCCGTCCCGCTGCATCCTGCTCTATTCCGGTACGGATGTGCGAACCATCCGCTTCTTCATCGACAAGGAGACGGAGGCGGACAACGGCCTGCCCGCCGACGTCAAGGCTGAGGCCGCCCGCAAGGCGGAAGAGCGGCTCAAGTATATGACCTTCTACTCCACTACCCAGAAGTGCCTGCGGCGGTTCATGCTGAACTATTTCGGCGAGGCCGCACCTGAAAAGTGCGGCAACTGTTCCTGCTGCCTCTTTGCCGAGCAGAACGCGCAGGAGGTGGAACAGCGCGCTGCCGCCGCGAAGCAGAGGGCTGCGGCCAACTCCCGGCGGGCTGCGGCCCCGCCGTGCGGCTGTCGGCGGCGACCTCAGCGAGGCAGACGAGAAGCTGCTGGCCGCGCTCTACGCCCTCCGCAAGCGTCTTGCAGCGAAGCAGAATGTTCCGGCCTACATGGTGTTCAGCGACGCGACCCTCCGCGAGATGGTCCAGAGCAAGCCCCTGAGCATGGATGAGTTTTTGAACATCACCGGCGTCGGCGAAAAGAAAGCCGCCCGCTATGGCATGGCGTTCCTGCGGGCCATTGAGGATATGGTGGGAAGCAGAGAATAAGAAAAAAGCGCAGATCTTCCACGAGCGGAGAGGCTCGTTGTGGAAAATCTGCGCTTTTTATTTATCATTCCATCGTATGGGTGGAGAACACTTTTTCGTCCTGCCACCACACCGGCTGCCCGGCGGCGAGGGACTTGGGAACATCCAGCAGACGCTGGTTCCGGCTGCCCCGGAAGCGGAGGGAGATGTCGTGCTCAGCCTCCACGAAGCGGCCATCCACCAGCACATCCAGCAGACTCAGCAGCTCGTCGGTGACTTCGCACCGCGCATGGCAGGGGACTTTGCCGGTCAGCTGCTCCCAGGTGTAGCCGGAGTAGCACCAGACCGTTTTCTTCGGGTAAAGGGCTTTGAAATTTTGCACGAAGGTCACCAGCTCCCGCTGGTTCTCCGGCTCCATCGGCTCGCCGCCCAGCAGGGAGAGGCCCGTGATATAGTCCGGCTTGCAGGAGGCGAACACCTCGTTGCGGACGGGCTTGTCGAAGGGCTGGCCATAGCCGAAATCCCATGCCACCTCATTGAAGCAGCCGGGGCAGTGGTGGCGGCAGCCGGAAACGAAGACGCTGGTGCGGACGCCCGGCCCGTTGGCGATGTCGTAATATTTAATAGTCGCGTAGTTCATAAATCAGACCTGAAAGCAGAGCACGCTGCTTTGCCTTGCAATTTTTTTGTGCTTGGGTAGCTTGCCAATGGCTTTCCCCTCTGGGGGAGCTGGCGCGAAGCGCCTGAGAGGGTCACAAGTGCAACACCCGATCCTTGATCTCCTGCGTCCGGCCCTGGTTCCAGAACTGGGTGCCGATATAGCCGCAGGGCGACATTCAGCTTGTTCTGGTCACGGTTGCCGCACTTGGGGCATTCCCACACCAGCTTGCCGTCGTCCTCGACGATCTTGATCTCGCCGTCGTAGCCGCAGCACTGGCAGTAGTCGGACTTGGTGTTCAACTCGGCGTACATGATGTTGTCGTAGATGAACTGCAGCACGCTCATGACCGCCTCGAGGTTGTCCTGCATATTGGGGACTTCCACATAGCTGATGGCACCGCCCGGAGACAGCTTCTGGAACTCGCTCTCGAACTTCAGTTTGGTGAATGCGTCGATGTGCTCGGAGACATGGACGTGGTAGCTGTTGGTGATATAGTTCTTGTCGGTGATGCCGGGTACGATGCCGAACCGCTTCTGCAGACACTTGGCGAACTTGTAGGTGGTGGATTCCAGCGGGGTGCCATAGAGGGAGTAGTCCATGTTCTCGGCCTTCTTCCACTCGTTGCACTTGTCGTTCATGTGCTGCATCACGCTGAGGGCGAAGGGCTTTGCGCCGGCGTCGGTGTGGCTCTTGCCGGTCATATACTTTACGCACTCATACAGGCCGGCGTAGCCGAGGCTGATGGTAGAGTAGCCCCCAATCAGGGTG
>OAWP01001550.1_pt1 | contig 13445 bp, 10 predicted proteins | sample 1517081 | NCBI WGS metagenome assembly OAWP01 (sample SAMEA2580167, study PRJEB22360) | human gut metagenome | biome: human gut; feature: human-associated habitat; material: faeces | place: Denmark | collected 2008/2010 | reverse complement strand
ACACAGAATCCGGATCCTGGTGGCATCCGCAAATACCTTAAAAAAATCTGCCAGCCCTCTGATCTCCTGCTCTTCCGGAATCTTTTCCTGTATCTGTCTGACTGTATCACTATGAGAATGTATCAGATCACAATGTTCCACTTCTAATTTTCTCATATTCTTTCTCCCTTCCGGTTCCCCCAAAACCTGTAATCCCGCTCTTGTTTTTGAGGCACCGATTGACTTTTATTATACGAAAAAAACAGGTGCGGGTCAACGTCTATAAGAAAACAGAGCGGCAGAGCCTTTCGACTGTGCCGCCCTGCGGTAATATCATTGATTTTGGATTTAGAGTTTCTTATACAGAATGCGGATTGCATTCAGAATACAGATCACCGCCACACCGGTATCCGCAAACACAGCCATCCACATATTGGCCAGACCAAGCAGACCAAATACCATGACCAGTGCTTTGATCACCAGAGCAAATGCAACATTTTGTTTTGCAATTCTTCCCGTTGCTCTTGCAATCTTCAAAGACTGCGGGATTGCTTCCATAGAAGAGGTCATAAATACCACGTCTGCAGCTTCAATCGCTGCATCCGCTCCGCTTCCCATCGCAGCTCCCACATCTGCGCCTGCCAGAACCGGCGCATCATTGATTCCGTCTCCGACAAACATCACACTTCCCTGTTTCTGTCGGATCTTCTGTAATTCTGTTACCTTATCCTGAGGCAGAAGCTTTGCATGCACTTCATCAATTCCGATCTTCTCTGCCACTGCCTGCGCATTCTCTTTTGCATCTCCGGTCAGCATGACTGTCCGGATATTCTGCTGCTTCATGGCTGCCACTGCCTGCGATGCATCCTCTTTGACAGTATCTGAAATCACAAGATATCCTGCATAGACACCGTCTACTGCCAGTAATACTTCTGTTCCATACGCTTTCGGCTGATATGCAGACAGATCTACCTGATTCTGCTCCAAAAGCCTTCTGTTTCCACAAAGTACAGTTCCTTCTGAGAGTTCTGCTAAAATTCCATTTCCGGAAATTTCTTTTACCTGTTTTGCATGCTCAACAGAAAGTCTTCTCTCGTTTGCCGCTGCCATAATACTGACTGCGATCGGGTGAGAAGATGCTTCTTCACAGGATGCTGCTGTCTTTAGGAGTTCATCCTGACTGTATGATCCTGCCGGAACAATCTCCTGTACGACAAAATTTCCTTTTGTGATCGTTCCCGTCTTATCCATTACAACTGCTTTTACATTCTGAAGTGCCTCGATCGCAACTCCACCCTTAAACAGAATTCCTTTTTTAGAACCTGCTCCGATTCCTGAGAAAAATGCCAGCGGAACACTCAACACAAGCGCACATGGACAGCTGATTACCAGGAAGGTAATGGCTGTGTAGATCCAGTAGTTCCAGTCCCCGGTCAGGATCGACGGGATAATTGCTGTTGCCACCGCCAATGCTACCACGACCGGTGTGTATACTTTTGAAAATCTTGTAATAAAACGGTCGATCTTTGGCTTGCTGGCTGCTGCATTTCTACTGAATTCAAAATTCTTGTAACCATGGAATCTTCCAAAACCTTTTCTGCACGCATTTTCAGCACACCGGAAAGATTCACACATCCGGAAGTCACACTGCTGCCCGGTACAACGGCAACCGGAACCGGTTCCCCTGTTACCGGTGAAGTATCCAGACGGCTCTCCCCCTCCAGTACAACACCTTCCAGTGGAATCCGGTCTCCTGCACGGACCAGAAGCACATCTCCAACTTTTGCCTCCTCTGCCGGAATCTCCCGTATAGTTCCATCCTGCTCTACAAGATTCACAACCTCAGGACGCAGATCAACTGCCTCCATGATCTGACTTCTGCTTCTTGCAACTGCGATATCTTCAAATAACTCCCCTACACGATAGAAGAGCATTACACCCACTGCTTCTTTGTAATCTCCGATTACGATCGCTGCAATTGTAGCAACTCCCATCAGGAAATTCTCATCAAATACACGACCCTTTCCGATATTCTTTGCCGCAGTGATAAGAACATCCTTTCCAAGGATCAGATATCCTATGATCAGTTCGAAAAAGGAAATCCATCCATTCATCTCCTGTGTAGACAGACCCAGAACAAACAGAACAGCTCCGATTCCAATCTCCCACAGATCCTTTTTATTTTCTGAAAATCTGCCTTTTGCAGACTCCCTTTTTCCGGTTGATCCTCCGTCTCTTTTTCGCACAACCACTTCACTCTCAATGGATGCACAGATTTTCTGAAACTCCTCTAACAGCTCCGCATCCGTATTCGTCACAACCTGCAGTTGTTTTGTCGCGAAGGTAATTGCAGCAAACTCTACCTGCGGCAGTGCCTGAATCTTTTCTTCCATCTTAGACGCACAATGTGCACATCCCAGGTTTTCCAGAATATACACCTGCTTCTCTGCATGATCAAAGGTATGATCTGCCTCTTTGTGTTCCTCATGATGATGCTCGTGTCCACAGCCGCATGCATCTTCGTGATGGTGATTGTGTCCGCAGCCGCATGTGTCTTCGTGATGATGATCGTGCCCACATCCACATGATTCTTCATGGTGGTGATGATCATTTTTATGTCTTTCTTCTGTCAATACTTCTTTTGCCATGTCCTTTCCCTCCATATATAACATATGAACAACTGTTCATATGTTCATATAATCACAATGCAAGGAATTTGTCAAGGCATTCGACTAAAAAATATATAAAATTTAACCACTTTTGTTACTACGCTTCTTCAATTGCCAGGGAAAGTTTATTCCAACTCTCTTTTGCTTCTCTCACGTGGTATCTCCACGCAGGCCTTAAACTGATCACAGTCGATTTTAATATCAAACTCTCCGCCAAGCGCTTTTACATACGTACTTACGATCGCAAGTCCCAGTCCATTTCCCTCACTGGACCTCTGCTTATCCCCACGAAAAAACCGCTCGATAATCTCTTCCTTTGTAAAATCCATTGGATATCCTGCGGTGTTCGTGATCTCCAGACACAGATGATCTGAAGACTCTTTTTGATAAGTTTTCACAAACACTCTCGTATGCTTTGCCGAATACTTCAGCGCATTCTCAATCAGATTCTGGCAGATCCTGTAAAAATACATATTATCAGAAATGATTTCTGTATTTTCCTCCGTAAGCTGTTTTACGAACTGCAGCTCACTCTCCTTCACATGATCCTCCATATCTGCAAAAATCTGTTCCACCAGACGATTCAGTTCAAACTTTTCCGGATGCAGTTCGATATTACCGCTGCTTGCTTTTGCAAGAGAAAACATTTCTTTTAATTTTTCTGCTCTTTCAGACAGCACATCCACATAATCTCTGACAAGGTCGCTCAATTCTTCCTTTTTGATGAGTTCAATATAGCCCACCATGGAAGTCAGCGGCGTTTTCAGATCATGCGACACATTGGTAATCAGATCGATTCGAAGCTGGTCACTGCGTGAAACTTTTGCAAGGCTCTTTTTCTCGTTCTCCAGCGCTTCTGCAATCCGTTTTTGATTGATTTCCTCCAGTTTGCCCATCAGCACTTCTCGTTTCTTCTCATCAAACCGTCGGCGCACAAACTGCCACACCATATACTGGAGCAATGCTGTAAAAAGCATCACATAACCGGCAGCATAATTGTAATACCAGCTCCAGTACTCTCGAAATTTACTCTGCAGCACAAAGAAGATACCTGCTGCTGCAAATGCCAGAATACCAATCACTTGAAGAAGATGCTCCATTTTTTTCATTTCTGCTCTCCACTCCCGGTAATAAACATCTTCTTTTGGGATCCAGTTCTGATATTTTCGGTTCAGTCCCTTTTCTAACAGATATGCAGTCCCGCTTCCTAACAGAATATTCCCAAGTATCCCAAAATACAGGATTTTTTCTGTTGGATAATAGGTTCGATAAGCGATCAGGATATAAAAGGTAAAAATTCCACATCCTGCCAACATGACACTTACTAATACCTGCCACTGTTGCTTTAACAAACGTTTTCCTGTCTCAATTATATTTTTCCATTTTGTAGCCAATGCCCCACACCACCTTTACATATCTTGGCTTTTTTGTATCAATCTCAATCTTTTCCCGGATATGCCGAATATGCACCATCACTGTATTTTCCACTGTATAATTTGCCGATTCTTTCCATACATTTTCATAAATCTGTTCTGCTGAAAACACCTGCCCCAGATGTCCCATCAGCAATTCCAGTATCTTATATTCTGTAGCCGTCAGCCTGACTTCTTCCCCTTCCACAAGGATCAGACGCCGCTTTTTATCAAGTACAAGACCGCCGTTTACAAGCGTGTCACTGTCTGTTTTCGGCGCTGCGCCTCCCCACGCGTGATAACGCCTGAGATGTGCTTTCACACGGGCAATGAGTTCCGACGGATTATACGGCTTTTCCACGTAGTCATCTGCTCCCAGAACAAGACCTGACACCTTGTCACTCTCCTCCGTCTTCGCTGACAGAATAATAACCGGAATACGGTAGTTTTCCCTTAATTTCATCAGTGCAGATAATCCGTTCAGTTTCGGCATCATCACATCCAGCAGGATCAGATCGATCTGGTTTGTCTCCAGAGCTTTCAGCGCTTCCATCCCATCATAAGCCTTTACAACCTGATATCCTTCATATTTCAGTAATTCACTGATCGAATAGACAATTTCTTTATTGTCGTCCACAACAAGTATCGTTTCACCGTTCATGCTGCCCTCCTGTATTCCTTTACTCTATGTAAACTATAATATCGGCGGCTTAAAAAAACGCAATGTAAATCTTAAATTTTTCTTATAATTTCTCCATAACAAAAAGCGCCGCAGCTTTCATGATTTTTCCATCATAAAAACTGCAGCGCTTCTATTTTCATTTCTTCTTATTTTTCTTCTCTGCGTCTTGCCAATTCTGCACAATTTTCTTCCACACGTTTTTTGCTCAGTGGATAAATGAAGATCAAAGCAAGTGCAACCGCTGTCAAACCTACGATCGGTACGATACAGGAGATTCTAAAGATGCTCTCTGTAACAGCCGGCTCAAAAGCAGTCGCTGCCGTATAACCTGCCAGTGACAGCAGTCCTCCTACCATACCGGAAGAGAATGCCTGACCGAGTTTTCTTGCGAAAGAATACACCGCATAAATGGTACCATCTTCTCGAATTCCGTTTTTCACCTCTGCGTCATCAATGACATCTGTGATCATTGCCCAGATGATCGTATTGAAAAATCCGAGTCCAACGAAAGACATTACATAAAAGATAACATATACCCATACATTTTCCGGATGCAGGATCAAACAAACCACATAACTTGCTGCACCAAAGAGACAGGAAACTGTAGCCAACTCTTTTTTTCCGAATTTTGATGCCAGCTTACTTGCAAGCGGAGCACAGATCGCGATGATCGCTACGTTGCTCAACAATGCTACAACCGACTGTGCCTGTGTACTTCGATACACATTTGGGAATACATATGCGGACATTCCCTGCATCCCCAGCATTGCCAGAAGCAGAAGCAGTGCTGCCGCAATAATTCCGAGAAGAGCACGGTTTGTGATCAGGCTCTTTCCAAGAGCAACAATATCCAGTTTCTGATTATTTGCCGGCACCGGTACACGTTCACGTACCAGGTTGTAGCAAAGCAGATAACAGATGACTGCCAGTACAGAAAATACACCTGCGATGATCGTCATACGACTTCCGGAAAGCACTGGATTGCCATCTACCGTAACATATGCAACCAATGGAGTTCCTGTACCGATCACAAGGCTGGCCAGAGAAGCTCCTACAGAACGCCATGTAGATAAGGAAGCTCTGTCTGTCGGATCCGGCGAGATTGCAGACGCCATAGATCCATATGGAATATTAATGGAAGTATAGAAAATAGATCCCCATAACAAATATGTCACAACCATGTAGGCTACTTTCACTCCATACGGCATATCTGCAAGTCCTGACTGATAGATCAGGAAACTGGCAATTGCCACAGGCCCGCACATACGTTTGATCCATGGACGGAATTTCCCGTCTTTGGTTGGTTTTGAACGGTCCACGATCTGTCCCATCGTGACATCTGTAAACGCGTCTACAAAGCGTGCTGCCATCATGAGCATACCAACAACTCCCGCTGATAAGCCCATAACATCTGTATAAAATTTCATCATGAACATTGAGGACAATATGAAGGTGAAATCGTTTCCGAAATCACCAAACATATACCCCAGTCTATCCTTCATCCCAAATGCCGGGACAGTGGAATTATTTGTTTTCCCCATTTTCATTTTCTCCTTGTTTTTCCTATGAACTACCAGCTTTTAATCATACCTTTTTGATCTGGATCAGTTTTCCATTCAGACTTTCGATAAATCCTTCCGGTGCCAGAGAACCTGCCATTTCTCCAAGTCTTTCCAAAGACATACCTTTCATCATATCCCACATACCTTCTCCCGGAGAAACTACCATATTCATTGTAAGTTTCACCGCTTTGGCTGCAATTTCAATTGCTTCCGGGCATTTTGCCAATTCCTCCAGGCTGTCTTTGATACTGTACATTCCTTCCGGGAACTCCATCGGAGCTTTCAGATCCATGTCTCCAACTGTACTGAACCAGTTTGCAACGCCTTCTGCACGTTCATTGACTTCCGGCAATACATAAATCTCCGGTTCTTTTTCTACTTTTTCCAGAGTCATCGTATCTTTGACCTCTCCTGCCTGTGCTGTCAGAATATTAAATCCGTCTTTCAATGCCACCGTAAATACAAATACTTTTTCTGCTGAAAGCTCTTCCACTTTTTCTCCATTTAAAAACAGTGTGACCGAAGGCTGGTTCGAATATACACGGATTTCTGTTGTTTCACCTGCACGCTGTGCATATCTTTTTCCACAGAGGTGAACCATTGGCTGTTTGTTCCAGTAAGCCTGATAGATATAATAGCTATCCTTTTTCACTTTACGGTCAAGAGTCATCAGTCCCTTATTGTTTCTTCCTGCTACACCGCCTTCGTCTCTGGCTGCACAACCGAAGTCAAACATATTCCATACATGACTGGACCAGATCCATGGACGCTCCTCAAGCATCTTCGCCATATGTTCATGATACAGTGCCTGATACTCCTCGCTGTAATCCTTGCATGCCGGATTCGGGCCGTGATAAGTAATGATCCCTTCACATCCATATTCAGAAAGTCCCAGACAGATTTCCGGATGTACTTTATGGAAGTTGTCCATCCATGGTCCGTTGTCTTCCATCTTACCGCCGTACCATCCAAAATAATGGTTGTAACTTTCTACGTCTGTGATCCCATGCATTGGTCCCTCGATCGGAGTCATGGATACATGTGCAATCGTTGTCAGACGACTTGGATCCAGTTCTTTTGCAAGCGCATTGAGTTCTTTATGATTTTCTACCAGTTTCTCTGAAATTCCTCCGATCAGGATTTCATTGGAAATACCCCAGAAACAAATCGATGGATGGTTGTAATTCTGAATGATCAGCTCTTTCAACTGACTGATACAGTTCTGGTGTGCATCCGGATCCTGATTCATCACACTGATAAACGGAATTTCTGCCCAGACAACAAATCCAATTTCATCACAAGCATCATAGAAATCCTGGGAATGCTGATAATGTGCCAGTCGAATGGTATTGGCTCCCAGTTCTTTGATCAGTCTTGCATCCTCATAATGATCTTCTTTTGTCAATGCGTTTCCTTTATACAGCATATCCTGATGACGGCTTACTCCACGCAGCGGAGTCTCTGTACCATTGATGATGAACCCTTTGTTTGGATCACAGGAAAAGCTGCGTACTCCAACACGTGCTGAAATCTCATCATAAGACTCGTTTCTTCTCTGCAGTCTTGCGGTCACTGTATACAGGTATGGAGCATCAATTTCCCAAAGTGTCGCATCCGGAACATATACCTTCACTGCTGTCTCATCTGCCGGACGGCAAGCGCTCGCCACTTCATTTCCTTCTGCATCGCAAATGGAATACAGAACAGTAAAGTTTTCATCTGCTCCTTTTACGTATGAAACAATCTCAAATTCTGCTCCTCCACACTCACATGGTCTTGAAGTCACCTGGATTCCCGGTCCTCCGTAATACTCCAAATCAAAATGTGCATCCGGAACACTGATCAGATTCACACCTCTGTAAAGTCCGCCATAAAATGTAAAATCTGCTGACTGTGGGTATACGCTGTCTTTTAGTTCATTGCTGCATGCAACTACCAAAAGATTGTCCCCTTCTTCTTTGCACACATCTGTGATATCTACACGGAATGTAGAATATCCACCTTCATGATATGTCATCTCTTTTCCGTTTACATATACCGTTGCCTGCTGGCCTGCTGCCAGGATTTCCACGTAAACCTTTCCATTTCCAAGAGGCTGTTTTGGTGTTTCAAATGTCTTTGCATACCAGTAAGTTCCTTTGTCATAACTTCCGTTCCCATCATGTCCATCCACCGCATTCCATGTATGAGGAAGATCTACATGTTCCCAGTCTGATGGCATCTCCTCTGGCAGTCCTGCATTCTGCTGAATAAATGCCCAGTCCTTGTTTAAATTGATTACATTGCGCATACCCATTCTCCTTTGTTTTTATGATTTTTTCAAATTTTCGTGGCTTTTTCACACATTTGTTGTATGATTATTGTATGTAAATTTTTCAAAAAATAACAGTGATGATTTTTGTAGTTTTTTGCACAATTTTCAGTTAAAAGAAGGAGACGCTATGAAACACGAAGAATTGATTGATTTCACGCAAAAAATACTGGAAACAAATTATCTTCCAGTTTACAGGTTTACGCTGCCCTGTGAAAATCTGGAACATCTGGATCAGGGACTTCGTTACCACATTCTCGGTGTAAAAAATACTTCCCAGTTTTTTCATGATATGTTTGAGAAGCTGAAACAGGGAAAGGTGTATTTTAACACGGATCTGTTTCAGTGTACGTTTGCCTTCCTGCTGCTTCCAGATTCAAAAACGGTTTTCTATTGTGGACCTGTTGTATTTGAAAAGATGCAGGGGGAACGCTTTAAAGAATTATTTTCCAGTCTGCCTTTAAAAGAAACTTATCACGATGCAATTCAAACATATTATCAGAGGCTTCCTTTTTTGGGATCCTATGCGCTATTTGAAAGCCTATTTTTAGAACTTGGTAAAAAACTTTACGGAGACTCCTGCGAAGTAGTCTATTCCAATACTGACTTTTTTGATCATTGGAATAATGCCTATAAACATTGTCTACGAGATAAAGAACACCCTTTTTCGAATATTGATGTGATTGAAAAAAGATACGAGTCAGAAAACATGTTGATCAATGCCGTTGCTTCCGGCAGAGAAAGCCAAACGCTGGAATTGATTTCTAAATTTGAGACCTGGCTGCTTCCACAAAGAACAACCAATAATTTAAGAGATATGAAAAATTATACGATCACATTAAATACACTGCTTCGAAAAGCAGCAGAACAGGCTGGCGTGCACCCCATCCATATTGATGCCTACTCCAACTGCAATGTTGTCATGCTGGAAAGCCTGACTTCCACTCAGCAGTGCCTGCGCGCGCAACAGACAATTGCCCTTGGATACTGCCGGATCATCAAAGAGCACCAGCATCAGATTCACTCTCCGCTCATCCGAAAAGTAGTCGCCTATCTGGAGACAGATCTTTCCGCTGATTTGACGCTGAATCAGCTGGCAAGTGATCTTGGTGTAAACGCAAGTTATTTGTCTACCTTATTCTCCAAAGAAATGGGAACATCCCTGACAGACTATGTCAATCACTATCGAATTGAACATGCACAGACACTGCTCGCCAATACGGATGTACCGATCAAAGACATTGCTCTTCGCTGTGGAATTGGAGACATTCATTACTTTACGCGCCTGTTTAAGAAAATCAGCGGAGCAACCCCAAAAGCATGGAGGGAATCTACTTCCATCCTGAACAGAGAAGGAAAAAAGAGCTTATAATCTTTTCCTCAAATACACCATATCACTCAGCTGTTTTCCACATTCTATGATTGGATGATCATAGTTATCCACAAAAAATCCCGGGATTCTATGTGACTGTGTGAATCCACACGATTCATAAAAGGGCAGGGTTGCCGGACTGTCTCCGGTTCCTGCCTGTAAAATTGTATTCTTTACAGAGAAACTCGATCATTTTCCTGCCATATCCACTTCGCTGACACTGTGGACACACCGCCAGATTTTTCAATTCCAGAAGATCTTCCCCTTCTTCTGTCACAACACAGACTGCTTTTACTACACCCTCATCGTATAAAACATACGGATCGCCCCGTTCCAGATAACGATCGACCATACTCTCCTGTTCATCTGCCAGAAGTAAGAGTTCCAGATATTCTTTTTTATTGTAATCAATCTTGCGGATTTCCATTTTACCCTCCAACTTAACACTCTATTCCAAATACCTCAATCTGAGTCAGTGCCGGGAACGGTGACGGATCATCTGCTTTGATCAGATCCTTTAATACAAGCCAGCTGATTGTTTTCTCTTCAAATGTAAACTCCTGTGATACATCTGTTTTTTTCAAATCCAGAAGCATACTGGTTCCATCCGAAAATTCAACCGTTGCATTTACCCACCAGTTGTCATGTGGGAAGTCTGCTCTTGTATGCAGTATGATCCTGTCTGTCTTGATCTCACGTCCAAACTCCAGCTTCATCTGGGCATCGTCTCTCTGATTGATTCCCCAGGATGCAAATGGCCATTTGCCATGACTGTGATTTGCTGTCACTCCGTCAATTGCATTCTTTGCTGCGAACACGGCTTCTCCCCTTGTCTCTACATTTGCAGATGCATGTGGATAGCAGTTCACATCTCCGTGCTGGTCATTGACATTTTCCGCCAGATTCCGGTAAATATCCACTTCGTATGGTCTTGCTTTGCGCAGGGAGATCAGCTGTTTTTCCCCTGTAAATGCTTTTGGAGAAAGGTTGAATTTCTTCTCTTCAAATGGAATCTCATACACCTGATCTCCCGTCAGATATACCAGAGATTTTCCCAGTGCATCGTCTACCTGCATCCAGTAATGTCCGATTTCTCCATGGATTTCAAAAAGAAGGGAATCTCCTTCCTGGTATTCTCTTCTCAACGTCAGGTTGACTTCCTTTTCTCCCTGTACTTCTTCTACAATGTTCTTTTCTGCATCCAGCAATTTAATCTGTATCATCTTCTCTTCCTCCTGTTACAGTGTACTGTCTCTCCAGCGCACCGCATTCTTTATCACAATCTTTTTGTTTGAAATGCTGTTCTTACTTTCGATCATCTCAATCAGTTTTTGTGAAGCAATCCTGCCCTCCTGATATGCCGGAATCATGATCGATGTGATCTCCGGCACTGCCATCTTGGTCCAACCAGTCACATCAAATCCGATCAACCCCAGACGTTCCGGGAACAGCAACAAAAAGTCAGGGAACAGCTTGATTCCCAGATATACCTTCCGGAGCGCTTCCACATCCGAAGCATACACCAGTGTTTTCTTATATTCGCTGATATGCTGCGCAAGATATTCCTGAATCTCTTCCCGGGTCGTCTCTGCCTCAATAAAATACGTTTTGAATGAAATTCCCGCATCATTCGCCGCATCTTTAAATCCCCGCAGATTGTCCATTCCCGTATACTCAGATTCATTGGCATCGGATACGACCAGAAGCTGATCATACCCCCGACCAATACACTGACTGATCGTATCATACACACATTGATAATTGTCCCCCAGAATTCTTACCCCCTGTGAATCATAAGGTGGAATATCCAGATATACGACCTTTTTATTCTTTTTTTCCAATTCCATTGCCAAAATTCCAAACCTGTATGTTGCCTGTATGATAAAACCGGACACTCCCATTTTCAGCATATGCTCAACATATTCTTTTTCTTTGGCAAATGACATCTCGTTACTTCCCACGATCACCTGATATCCGGCCTCATGTGCTTCTTCTTCAATTCCTTTCAGTGCCTTTGCCGCAAATGGTTTGGACACATCTCCAAGAATCACGCCGATACAGTCATCGCTTGCCTTTACTGTTCTGGTCGCAGCGCTTGGCGTGTAACCGGTCTCTTCAATGACCTGCTGGATCTTTTTCTGTGTCTCATCTGACATTTTATTCGTTTTTCCGTTCAAATAAAAAGAAATCGTTGTCTTCGAAACTCCTACCATTTCTGCAATTTCATTAATGGTCAGTTTTTTCATCTTGTTTCCCACCTTATTTTCGTTCTACGCCCGGAAGCGGAGTACTTCAAACCCTTCTTCTGTTTTCTTCAATATAACTACTTTACCATAAAAGCCACAATTCTGGTATAGGAAAACTTTCCGACCACGGTAATTTTCATGCGTACGCATAATAACCACATAGGACAGTTCACCTGAAATCCACACTTCCTTTGCCACCACAGATGTAGCCACCTGTTTCCCTTCTGCCTGTATGATCACCGTATCTTTTAATTCTGCATTCTCCGGGTGCATCCATGCTGTACATACTCCTTCATTTTCCCAGTTGGTTTTTGCCTGAAAAACTGTATGCTCCTCATTTTCGTTATAAATTCTGGACAAAATCTCCTGCCTTTGCTCCAAAGGATACTCTGCTCCAAGGATCAGCCTGACATCTTCATTTTCAAGAAGAACTTCCCGCTCTTTTTGTTCCTTTACAATCACCTCCGGTGCCAGATGGAAATACATGGTACTTTCCTGCGTTCCCGCCATACGAAGGTCATCACTGAGCAGCCAGATTCCCTCCGGAAAGATTAGAATCCTTCTGCAGCAGTATGCAGGCTCTTTTTGTTTATTTTGCATCACATACGGCATCTCTGCATAGTGGATCCCCTCAATCGTTTTGCAGTAATTGTTCAGACTGTCTGCAAAATATGCGTAACTCCAGGAACCGTCCGGCACTCCCATCGGACAGCCTTTAATCACAGAAACATTATGTGCCTCCGGAGATTTCAAACGGTTTCTCAGTTCTCCTTCTATATAAGAATATCGGCCGCTGTCTGTCAGAAACGCTTTTCCTTTGTAATAATTACATATATGTGTCAATTCCGAATGTCCATGGGAGCTTCCAAGCGGCCCATTATGAAGATACGTATAGTTGCTGTCTATCTCCCAACCGCTTCTGTAATAAAAGTTTCCGCTGTCTGTATAAAGACCGTTCAATGTTTCCGGCTGTTTTGATTTCAGTTTCAGATACTGCTCTTTCTGCTCCATTCCAAAACACCATATGCTCTCCAGATCCGGCTCCTCATATCCCGCATATTTAAATGCGCTCTCTTCAAACAGCATGGCGCCTCTTGTCATCACATCTCGGATGTCCGTCACATCACTGTCTCCCTGCGCAATCTGAAAATGATCCGGCCCCGCCGCATGCATCACATAATCGTACATTCCATACAGGATTTCCTCAATTCT
>OAWP01001537.1_pt1 | contig 13579 bp, 10 predicted proteins | sample 1517081 | NCBI WGS metagenome assembly OAWP01 (sample SAMEA2580167, study PRJEB22360) | human gut metagenome | biome: human gut; feature: human-associated habitat; material: faeces | place: Denmark | collected 2008/2010 | reverse complement strand
CGCACCACGGTCCGTCGCCATCCCCGCGGCGACGCTGGCTGCGGCGCCGGAAGACCCGTCGCCGACAGGCGGGCAGCTGCCTTCCGGCACGGCATGGGAGCTTACCTCCGAGCGCGATCTGCTCTATGCGGCGTCTTTCGTAGGGGATTCCATACCGGTGCGGGTGTTTCTCGAATCGGGCGTCTATTTTCCGCTGGTCGACAGCGCGCTGGTCTGGTCGCACCCCGGGCTTTTCGAACCCGTCGAACTCGAACGTCCCGTGCGTTTCCGCATGGCCGGCGGCACGGACTATTCGGCCCGCTATAAACTGGCACCGGGGGTCAGGGTGGGGGATACGCGCAGTTTGTGCGAGAGCTATGTCGTCGATCTGCGGCGACGCAAGCCCTGCGACCTGCTCTACCCGCTCCATACCTTCACGACCGACAGCGTGGCTGCGCCCGGTATTTTCGAGCTCGATGTCCGCCGCGGCATTTTCCGTCCGCTCTCATCCGGGAGCCTGCCGCAACCCGGCGACGGGTGGGAGGCCTACGAACTGGTGGCAGACGGGCAATCGGGGATGTTTTGGGTTGCGGATACGGTGCGCTTGTCCGATGTCCGGGGACGCAGCCGTGCGATGCCGATGCGGCTGGTCGTCGATCTGGGCAACGCCAACCTGCTGGCACTCTTCGCATTCAAGCCTGCGGTCGGGAAATTCGTGTCGCGTGCCCCTGTCGATCTGGTGGAAGGCCGGACGCCGGGCGGGATGACCCTGCGGGTGCTGATGCCCGCCGTAGCCACTTTCATGGGGCGCTACCCCTTCTGCGGGCTGCCTGTCGTGGTGCTCGACAAACCGATGAAACTCCCCGGCGACGGTTTCCTCGGCGTAAAATTCTTCTCCGCCTTCCGGGTGGTCTTCGATTTCCGCCACGGGCGGTTGTGGCTCCGGCTGGCGGATTGACCCCTATTTCCGGTTGAGGTACCAGTAGAGCCCGCCGACGAAGATGCCGCCGCCCGCGATGTTCCCGAGCGTGGCGGGAACCAGGTTTGCGGCGACCATGTCCGCCGCCGTCACCGGGGCGCCCAGCATCATCCCCAGCGGGATGAAGAACATGTTGGCGATGCAGTGCTCGTAGCCGATCACCACGAAGCACATGACCGGGAAAAACAACCCCATCATACGGCCTGCCGCGTCGTCGGTACTCAGCCCGAGCCATACCGCGAGGCATACCAGCCAGTTGGCGCCCACGCCGCGCAGGAATACCGTCAGCCACGGCATCGAGACCTTGGCCTGCGCCACGTTGCAGGCCGCTTCGCGCCACAGCTCCGACGAGAGTACGCCGGGCAGCACCACCAGGAAATAGGCGAAGAAGGCCGCCCCGATGAAATTCCCCGCGTATACCAGCCCCCAGTTGCGCAGCACCTTGCCCCATCCGTACCTGCGGCCCAGCGCCCCGGGTACGAGCACGGCGTTGTTGCCCGTGAAGAGCTCCGCCCCGGCGAATACCACCAGGATGAGCCCCAGCGGGAATACCAGCCCCGAGAGCAGGCGCTGCAACCCGGGCGCTTCGGCCGCCCCGGGGAACCCGAACCCCGCCATCAGCGAGAAGAGTCCGCCCATGGCGATGTATGCGCCGGCCAGGAATGCCAGCAGGAGGGTCTTGCCCGCCGGGAGTTGCATTTTGCCCGTTGCCGACTTCTGAGCCAGCGCGAGTACTTCCTTGGGTGTGTTTATCTGTGCCATGTTCGGGAAATAGAGGCCGCAAAGGTAGTGAAACGATCCGGAACGCGCAAGCGGATGCCGTCAGTCTGCCGGGAATTTTTTTTGAGGCCGTCAGATCGCCGGAAAAGGGGCAAAAACGGGGCGTTGTCCCGGAAATCTTCCGCCCGGATGCGATATTTATGGGCTTAAAGTTGCTCAGATCGGAAATAAATCGTATTTTTGTTCGTTAAAAGACTGTAATTTTAAAGAGATAAGATGCTAACTGAAGAAGAAAAGAATGCAGGTTTGATAGGACGTATCATTCCTATCAATATCGAAGAGCAGATGAAGTCGGCGTACATCGACTATTCGATGTCGGTCATCGTGTCGCGTGCGCTTCCCGACGTGCGCGACGGCATGAAGCCCGTGCACCGCCGTATCCTCTACGATATGAGCGCGGAGCTCAACCTCTACTCCGACAAACCGACCCGTAAGTCGGCGCGTATCGTCGGCGACGTGCTCGGTAAGTTCCACCCCCACGGCGACTCGTCGGTCTACGACGCGATGGTGCGTCTGGCACAGGAGTGGTCGATGCGCTACCCGCTGGTCGACGGCCAGGGTAACTTCGGTTCGATGGACGGCGACTCGCCGGCTGCCATGCGTTACACCGAGGCCCGCATGAAGAAGATCACCGACGAGGTGATGGCCGACATCGACAAGGAGACCGTCGACTGGACGCTCAACTTCGACGATACGATCCCCGAACCCACGGTGCTGCCCACGAAGATCCCGCTGCTGATCGTCAACGGCGCCAGCGGTATCGCCGTAGGTATGGCCACCAACATGGCCCCGCATAACCTCTGCGAAGTGGTCGACGCCTGCTGCGCCTATATCGACAACCCCGAAATCACGGGCGAGGAGATGCTCCAGTATATCAAGGGCCCCGATTTCCCCACGGGCGGTATCATCTACGGCTACGAGGGTGTTCGGGAGGCCATGCTTACGGGCCGCGGCCGCGTCATGATGCGTGCCAAGACCGACATCGAGCATACCCCCAGCGGCCGCGAGTGCATCGTCATCACCGAAATCCCCTACATGATCAACAAGGCCGAGATGATCAAGAAGATCGCCGACATGATCAACGAAAAGAAGATCGACGGCATCTCCTACATCAACGACGAGTCCGACCGCAACGGCCTGCGCATCATCATCATCCTCAAACACGACGCCGTGGCGAGCGTCGTGCTCAATACGCTTTTCAAGAACTCTCCGCTCCAGACTTCGTTCGCGGTGAACAACATCGCGCTGGTGAACGGCCGTCCGCAGCTGCTGCCGATGCGCGACCTGGTCAAGCACTTCGTCAACCACCGCCACGACGTGGTGGTGCGCCGTGCGCGCTTCGACCTGCGCAAGGCCGAGGAGCGGCTGCACATCGTGCTGGGCCTCCTGATCGCGCAGGATAACATCGACGAGATCGTGCACATCATCCGTTCGTCGCAGACCCCCGACCTGGCCAAGCAGGCCATGATCGAGCGTTTCGAGCTGAGCGACCTCCAGGCTTCGGCCATCATCGAGATGCGCCTGCGTGCCCTGACGGGGCTCGAATACGGTAAGCTCACCGCCGAGCGCGACGAGCTGACCAAAACCATCGCCCACCTCAAGGAGGTGCTCGCCGACGTCGGCCTGCAAATGCAGATCATCAAGGACGAGCTGCTCGAAATCAAGGAAAAATATGGCGACGAGCGCCGTTCGGAGATCGTCTATGCCTCCGAGGAGTTCAACCCCGAGGATTTCTATGCCGACGACGACATGGTCATCACCATCTCGCACATGGGCTACATCAAGCGCACCCCGCTGGCCGAATACCGCACGCAGAACCGCGGCGGCGTCGGCGCCAAGGGCAGTGCTACGCGCGACGAGGACTTCATCGAGCACATCTACGTGGCTTCGATGCACAATACGATGCTCTTCTTCACCGAGAAGGGGCGCTGCTACTGGCTCAAGGTCTACGAGATCCCCGAAGGCGCACGCTCCTCGAAGGGACGCGCCATCCAGAACGTCATCCAGATCGAACCCGACGACAAGGTTCGCGCCTATATCAACGTCAAGCGCCTGAACGACGCCGAGTATGTGAACAACAACTTCATCATCATGTGTACCAAGGACGGTACGATCAAGAAGACGAAGCTCGAAGCCTACTCGCGCCCGCGCCAGAACGGTGTGAACGCCATCGTCATCCGCGAGGGCGACCAGCTGATCGAGGCCAAGCTCACCAGCGGCAATGCCGAAGTGATGATTGCGGCCCGCGAAGGCAAGGCCATCCGCTTCAACGAGTCGACGGTGCGCCCGATCGGGCGTGTCGGCGCCGGTGTGCGCGGCATCTCGATCGAGGAGTCCGACGAGGTGATCGGCATGATCTGTGTGGAACCCGATTCGACGCAGGACGTACTGGTGCTGAGCGAAAACGGTTACGGCAAGCGTACCGACCTCGACGAGTACCGCATCACCAACCGCGGCGGTAAGGGTGTGAAGACGATCAACGTGACGGAGAAAACCGGCAAACTTATCTCCATACAGGCCGTTACGGACGACAACGACCTGATGATTATCAACCGTTCGGGACTTACCATACGTACGGCCGTGTCGCAGATCCGCCTGGCGGGTCGTGCTACGCAGGGCGTGCGTATCATCAACCTGCGTGACGGCGATGCCATTGCCTCGGTGATGGCCGTGCCTGCTGCCGGCGATGAAGAAGAAGTACAGTCCGCAGAGGCTACCGGTGCCGGGGACGCAACACCCGATGCAGGACAGCCGGCGGAGGAATAGATGAAATGAATTTGAAAAACTTTAAATTAAATTTGTTATGAAGAAAACATTTTTGACGGCTTTCGCTGCCCTGCTCATGGCAATCCCCGCTGTTCAGGCGCAGAAAGTCAACAAGAGCGGGCTCCTCTCCAAGATCGAGAAGAGCGACGCCGACATCGCCGACGCGAAGAAGAACGCGAAGGCCTCCACGTGGATCAACCGTGGCAAAGCATTGTACGAGGCTGCCGTGGAACCGACCAAGAGCCTCTTCGTCAACATGGACGCCGCGATGCTGAAGCTGGCCGTGGGCGAACCTTCGGCCACCAAGCAGGTGACGCTTCTCAACGTTCCCTACGAAGCGTGGGAATACCCCTATTTCATCGCCTATATCAAGGACGGCAAGGTAGTTACCTGGACGCAGACCGACTGGGTGCTGAAAGAGGCCCCTGCCATGGCCATCGAGGCTTACAACAAGGCTTACGAGATCGACCCCAAGAGCGCTGCGAAGGCGAAGGACGGGTTGCAGCAGATCAGCGATTTCTGTTCGCAGGTCGGTAATACGGGCATCGACACGGGCGAGTACGTTGCAGCCGCCGACGCCTATGCCACGGCTTTCCAGGCGCAGTCGAGCCCCGCTTACGGCGCAGCCGCAGACCCCGCGCTGCTTTACTATGCCGGTTACCTGCGCACGGTGGACGGTTCGGCGCACCCCTCGTCGTTCGGACAGGGTGCCGAGTACCTCAAGAAAGCGATCGACCTGGGGTATACCGACGAGGAGGGTAACATCTACTACTACCTCTTCCACTGCTACTACGGCCTGAAGAACGTCAGCCAGGACAATGTCATGCTGGCCAAGGACGCCCTGATCACGGGTATCGGGAAATTCCCGAAGAACGAGCGTATCCTCGACGGCCTGATGCAGCTCTACACCTCCGAAGAGGGCGTGGGCGACCCTGCCGACCTGGTAACGCTGATCGACTCGGCCATTGCCGACAACCCCGAGAACGTAGACCTCTGGTTCGGCCGCGGCCGTATCTTCTATGCGCTGAAAAACTACGACGAGAGCATCGCATCGTTCAAGAAGGTCGTGGAGCTGAAGCCCGACCTGTTCGAAGGCAACTATTACCTGGGCGTGTTCTACACGATCAAGGCCGACGAGATGAACAAGGTGATGAACGAGAAGCAGTATAGCAGCCAGACTGCCTACGATACCGACCTGAAGGAGGTGAATGCCGTCTATATGGATGCCGTGCCCTGGTTCGAAAAGGCATACGAGCTGAAAAAGGACGACGTCAATACGCTCGACTTCCTCAAGTCGATCTGCTTCCGCCTGCGCGACGAGGAGGGCATGATGGACAAGTACAACAAGTACAACACCCTGCTCAAAGAAGCCAAAGGCGAAGAATAATCCCCTGCGGGGGCGGCGCTGCCGCCCTGCGCTTACAGGAATCCCGGCTCCGCATTTCGGAGCCGGGATTTTTCATGCGCCGATGCGCCTGTCGTGATGTCCGTGCCGTCGAATTCGTAGGGTAATATCCGTGCAAGATACTCGTGCAAGATATCCGTGCAAGAAATCCTGTGCGGCATCCGTGCGAAATGCCTGTGCTGTTGTGCCGATCTCCGGGCATTCTGCCTGTGGCGCGACCCGCGCTTCAAGGTTTCCGGATGTCGAAGCCCAACTGCCGGAGCATCCCTTCGTGGTCGAGGCAAAAGCGTTTCATCAGCAGGTAATGCGGCGTCTGCTCCAGTTCGGTGAGTTGCAGTCCGTTGTCCGCGATCTCGTAGATGTCGGCGCCGGGGTAGGCCATGACGATAGGCGAGTGGGTGCTGACGATGAACTGCGATCCGCTTTCCACGAGTTGTTTTATCCGGCACAGCATATACATCTGCCGCGACGGCGAGAGGGCGGCCTCGGGCTCGTCGAAGATATAGAGCCCGTTCCCGCGGAGCCTGTGTTAGAGCAGGCTCAGGAAGCTTTCGCCGTGCGATTGCCTGTGGAGCGACTTGTCGCCGTAATAGCGGTGTATGCCGTCGGCTATCTGGTCGATCTCGGTGGCGACGTTGTAGAAACTCTCGGCACGCAGGAAATAGCCGTCGCGCGGCTGCAACCCGCGTCCGAGCACGAGGTTCCCGTATAGCGGGGAATGAGTCTCGCGCGTTGCGAACCGAAAGTTCTTCGACCCGCCCTCGGCATTGAATCCCGCTTTTACGGCGATGGCTTCCAGCAGCGTCGATTTGCCCATGCCGTTCTCGCCCACGATGAACGTCACCGGGCGGCGGAACCGCAATCCGCTGAACCCCGCCAGCGCGGGCACCGTATAGGGGTATTCGTGCGGCAAATCTCCGGCCTCTTTCAGTCGGATATATTTGATATAGAGTGCGTTTTCGGATAAGATCATGGCGGGCTTTTTTGGGTTCCGTTCCGCTAATTTAGTGATTTTCCCCGGATATGCGGCCTGTTATCGCAGGAAACCTTCCAGCTTCCGGACGTTGCCTCTCCCGGGCCGTTCCGGCCTCTCCCTGCCCGGGGATTCACCGCCTCTTCCTTATGCGCCGGCTTTGCGGTAGATTGTCCGCAGGCTGTGCGTCATGAAGTATTGCAGCACGCCGCGCAGGAACATGTACAGCGTGAAGGCGAGCCACAGGGCGTTGTTGCCTATGAGCGTATGCCCGATATAGAAGATGCCGAAATAGGCTGCCGTAGCCCAGAACATCGAGTTGCGCATGACGCGCGTCTGCGTGGCGCCCACCATGATGCCGTCCATGATGAAGGGCATGGCGCTGGCTACGGGGATCAGGATGATCCATACGATATACCGTCCGGCGACCTCCACGATCGTCGCGGCGTTTGCGGCCGAATCGTCGATGAACAGCCCCACCAGGTCGCGCCACCAGACGATGTAGATTCCCACGAACAGTACCGACACGGCCGTGCCCCATGCGATGCAGCGCCGCAGGCAGTCGCGCAGCGCCTTTACGTCCCGGGCGCCGATGAACCGTCCGGTCAGCGCTTCGGCGGCATATGCGAAGCCGTCGTTCATGTACGAGAAGAGCGTGAAGAGCTGCAACAGCAGGGTGTTCACGGCCAGCAGCACCGGGTCTTCCATGCGGGCCGAAGCCCCCGTGAAGAAGGTGTAGACCGCCACGATGCAGAGCGTACGCAGCATGATGTCGCGGTTGACGATGAAGAAGGTTTTGAGCGGTTTCATGTCGAATACCTCGGCCCAGTCGATGCCCGTCAGCACCTTGCGGTAGCGCAGCATGAGCAGCAGCAGCGAAAGTCCCACGCCCGTCCACTGTGCGATCACCGAGGCGTAGGCGATGCCGACGATCCCCATGTCCATGCCGAAGGCGAACCAAAGGCTGCACAAGACATGCACCGCGTTGACCGAAATAGCCGTGAACATCGGTATCATGGCATTCTGCATACCCGTGAACCAGCCGTTGAACCCGAACAGGAGGATGCCCGCCGGTACGGCCCAGATGCGGGCGTAGAAATATTCGCGCGTCATTTCGTTGCCGTTCAGTCCCCACAGAGCCAGCTCGCCCAGCGGGTATTGCAGGGCGAGCATCAGCAATCCCATGCCTGCCGCCACGACCATCGCCCTTACGAGCATGTTGGTGCATTCGTGGAAATTCCCTGCGCCGAACGCCTGTGCCGTGAGTCCGCTGGTTCCCATGCGCACGAACGAGCAGTTCCAGTAGATGAAGTTGAAGATCGACACCCCGATGGCCAGTGCGCCGATAGTCGCCGCCGAATCCGCGCCCCAGTGCCCGGCGATGGCCGTCGACACGATTCCCATCAGCGGCACGGTGATGTTCGAAACGATATTCGGGAGCGCGATGCGCAGTATTTCGCGGTTCATGTTCATAGGTGCGGGGCGGGGATGTCCGGCAACCCCTGCCGGACGTCGTTTACGGGTGCAAAGATAAGGCAAAAGCGGCGAATTTGTAACGGCCCCTGTCTTTTATCGCCAAATCGGGTCTGCAATATGCCGTAATCCGGAAAAATGGATTACCTTTGCCCCACAAACTCATTCAAATACGTATGAAAGACAACAAAAACGACTCGACCACGGTACTTTCGCGTTTCGGACGCGACAAGCGCCAGCGTACCGTGACTGCTACGGCGGAGCGTGTCGAGCGTCGCCCGCGTTTACAGCGTGATGCTGCCGATTCGGAGCAACCGTCCAGCGAGGGGCCCCGTGAGCGGGCCTCCTACAATCCCCATTTCACGGCGGACAACCGCCCTGCATTCGACAAACCGCGCCGCCAGTTCGGCGACAAACCGGCTTACGGCGAGCGTAAGTCCGGCGATAAACCCCGTTACGAGCACCGCGACGGCGACAAACCGCGCCGCCAGTACGGTGACAAGCCCGCCTATGGCGAGCACAAGTACGGCGACAAACCCCGCTATGAGCACCGCGACGGCGACAAACCGCGCCGCCAGTACGGCGACAAGCCCGCCTACGGTGAACGCAAATTCGGCGACAAGCCCCGTTACGAACACCGCGACGGCGACAAACCGCGCCGCCAGTATGGCGACAAGCCCGCCTACGGCGAACGCAAGTTCGGGGATAAGAAATACGGCGACCGTAAATTCGGTGACAAACCCTATAAGCCGGGGCCGAGGAAGCACGACGACAAACCGGCGTCCTACCCGAAATTCACGCCCGAAAAGCAGGTCGGCGAAATGCGCCTGAACCGTTTTCTCGCGCAGTCGGGCCTCTGCTCGCGCCGCGAGGCCGACGATTTCATCACCGCGGGCCTGGTCACGGTCAACGGCCAGATCGTCACCCAGCTGGGCACCAAGGTGCTTCCCACCGACGAGGTGAAATTCAACGACAGCCGCGTGCAGGGCGAGAAGAAGGTCTACCTCGTGCTCAACAAGCCCAAGGGTTATGTCACGTCGCTCGACGACCCCCATGCCGGCAAGACCGTCATGGATCTGGTCGAAGGTGCCTGCACGGAGCGCATCTACCCCGTAGGCCGTCTGGACAAGAACAGCCTCGGGTTGCTGCTTTTCACCAACGACGGCGACCTTACGAAGCAGCTCACGCACCCCTCGTACCTGAAAAAGAAAATCTACCAGGTGACGCTCGACAAGCCCCTGGCGCGTGCCGATATGGATCGCATCGCCGAGGGCATCACGCTCGAAGACGGCGAAATCTTCGCCGACGAAATTTCCTATGTCAAGGAGAACAAACAGGAGATCGGCATCGAGATACACTCCGGCCGCAACCGTATCGTGCGCCGTATTTTCGAATTCCTGGGCTACACGGTCACCAAGCTCGACCGGGTCTACTACGCCGGCCTGACCAAGAAGAACCTCAAGCGCGGAGCCTGGCGTTTCCTCTCCCGCGAGGAGGTCGAACGGCTCAAGTCCGGCCAGTACGAATAAGTCCCTGCATCCGGTCTTTGTCCGGAGGGATAAGGGTACAATCAGAAGGAGGCTCCTGTCAAGGGAGCCTCCTTCTGTTTTAACAGCGATAATCCCGGCATATCCGGGTGGTTGCGGGATGTCCCCGCATTCCTGCGGTATGGCGGCGATTCCGGTGCGCCCGGAAAACCACGGCACCCGCGCGGCGGGAGCGTATGGTGACGGACCGTGCCTGTTGCCGCCGTGCCTGTTGCCGCTATGCCAGCTGCACCCGTCGGCCGCTGTCTCCAGGCCGCCATGCTGCCGGGCAAATGCTGCCTGCCGCCTTGTCAGTGCGTCGCCTTGTACCAGCCCGTGTTTTGGATGTTGTTCACCACGATCCCGCTCGTGCTCGGCGCGCTGGTCGAAATGCCCGAATAGGTCGTGAGCGGCCTCTTGCCGCCCGAATAGAAATACTCCGTATGCAGCCGGTAGCGTTCGGGGACGGTGCGCGCGAGCTGTTCGTCGAATTCCTTTAGCAGGGCGGTGTCGTCGCACAGTTGGTAGACGTAATCCGCCAGGTCGTAGAACCGCGTCGGGGCGTAGAGGTACTCATATTGCTGCAACGGTTTCTCCGGGTCGGGGATATACGCGGGCGATGCATTGTTGATGAGGCGCATGACTTCTGCCATCTTATCCACCTGGTCGCATACCGTCACGGCGATCGCCCCGCAGTTATAGTTCGGGGCCTCGTATTGCTCGTAGAATTCGTAGAAACTCCGGCATACGCCGTCCAGGTCGTATCCCGTGCCGCCGTCGGTGAACAGGTAGGGCATCACCAGGTCGTAAGGATAACCGTAGGCCATCACCTCGCAGGGCGAGGCGATCAGGTGTCTGGTGATTTTGCGTAGGTCGTACGCCACCTCGATCGACGACATGAAACAGTCGTCGAAGAGGATGTATTCGAACCGGATTCCTGCGGCCGTTATCGCCTCGGCGAAGGTCGTCGTGTTGGTACACCGCGAACCGCCGTCGCCGAACCAGCGGGTGAACTGCCCGTCGGGCGAAACGTATTCCCAGTGCCATTTCTCGGGGACGGTTGTCGCCGTCGGTTCCGTGCCGGCCTTCGCGTCGGCAGCGCTCCGGCCCGAGCCCGATGCGGGGATCCACGCCATGCCGTGCGACCCGATCGTGATGCCGTAGCGTTCGGCGGGTGCGGTCTGCTTGATGTAGTCGAAAATCCCGGTGATGGTCTCGGCCTGCGTCACGTTGAGGTCTTCGTACGTGCGCAGCTCCGTTTCGCGGCACTCTCCGTTGTCGTAGTACAGCTCACTGAGCGTACCTTTCGTCGTGCTCGTTTGTAGGAACAGCAGCAGGCGGCTGTCATGCAGGATGTTTCCTGCCACGGCTTTCTTCACGTCCTCGATGTTCTGGAGGAAATGCGTGTACAGGTTCCCCGACCACGGCAGGTACATGACGACCGTCTGGGGTGCGACGGTCGGGCTCTGCACTACGGTGACCGTGGCCTCGGCCTTCCCCGACGACAGGCGCAGCGCCATGCTGCCCAGCGCCTTTCGCCGGGTCGTCGTATTGTCGTCCTGCGCCCTCACCGTTACCGTCGTCTCCCCGCGGCCGCCTTGGGTAGGGGAGACGTCGAAGCCGCTTCCCTCCGTGGTGAGCGACCACGCTTCGGTCGACGACACTGTGAATGCCGCTTCCGAACCCGCCGTGCTGCGCAATACCACTTCGTCTTGCGTCGTGGTCAGCCCTGCGCGTTCCTCTGTTTTTTCGCACCCGGCGAGCAGCGCCACTGCCAGCAGCAGGCTCAGCGTGCGCCGGATTATTTGTAGGTACGGGGTTTTAGGTTGTTGAATTGCCATGTGCGGTCACGTTTATAGGTATATCCTTCGGGCTTGTTCCAGTATACGCGGCCGAAGTCGTAATAGAGCCCTTTGCGTTTCTTGTCGCCGACCATCCGGGGCGCCGTGAAGGGGATGAATTCCACCGTACGGCTGATGATGCGGCTCTTGCCGTAGGTGTAACCCTCCGATGCCATCACGTCGAGCGCATGGTCGAACATCAGGATATGGCGCGGGGTCTTCTGCGTGAGGGCATCCCCCGAATCCTCGATCGCGCGGAGCACCCCCTTCACCTTGTTGTAATACATCTTCTCCTGCAGCTTGTTGCCCAGCGCCCCGTGGGCATAGGCCATCAGGTTCAGGATCTTGGGGCTGAACGGGTCGCGGGCGAGCGCATCTTCGCCCACGTAGAGCATCGCGTCGAGCGTTTCGGCCAGCGGGTTGTCGGGGTCGAGCCCCGATGCCAGCATCAGCAGCTTGTCCAGGTCGGGGTTCGCCTCCATCGGTTTGTAGCTCTCCTGGTGGGCGTAGCCGTAGTAGAGGTAGTGGTAATCCTCGTCGGTGAGCGTCTCGTCGCCCGCGTTGTAGCGCATCATCAGCGAAGTGTAGTAGAACGGCGAATCGGGGTCGGACGTCTTGGCGACGATGTCCTCCTCGACGGGGACTTTCGCCGCGGCCAGCGCCGGGAGCAGGAGCAATGTCAGCAGTAAATTTTTCATATCCGTGTTTTGTCCGTATTTTAGGCACTAACGCTCAAATCAGCGCAAATCGTATTCCGCGATCAGTTTGGCGACGAGACCCGCCAGCCCCCCCGACCCTCCGACGGGCGGCAGCCGCATCGTCGGGCCGATTATGCCCATTTCGGCCAGTGCGCACTTCACCCCCACGGGGTTGCCCTCTTCGAACAGGGCGTGCACCGCTTCGTCGAGGCATTCGTATGCCTTTTCCGCACGGTCGAACTCCCCGGCCTTGGCGTAGTTCACACACTCCATGAACCGCTTGGGAAAAGCGTTCGCGGCCACCGAGATCACGCCGTCGCCGCCGCGGCGCATCAGTTCGAGCGTCATGCCGTCGTCGCCCGACAGCACGATGAACCCTTCGGGGCGCCGGTCGAGGATGTGCTGCATCTGTTCGATGTCGCCCGATGCCTCCTTGATGCCGATTACGTTCTTCATTTCGCGAGCCAGCCGCAGCGTCGTCTCGGCCGTCATGTTGACGCCCGAGCGTCCCGGGATGTTGTAGAGGATCACCGGCAGCGGCGAGTGCTCCGATACGGTGCGGAAATGCTGGTAGAGCCCCTCCTGCGAGGGCTTGTTGTAGTAGGGCGTAACGCTCAGGATGGCGTCGGCGCCCCGCAGGTCGAATTCGCGCAGCTGATCCAGTACCTCCGACGTCGAGTTGCCGCCGCAGCCCATCACCAGCGGTACGCGCCCCGCGATGTGGTTGGTGATGAACATGGCTATCACGGCGCGCTCGGGCATGTAGAGCGTCGGCGTCTCGGCCGTGGTGCCCAGCGCCACGATGTAGTCCACGCCGCCTTCGATCACATAGTCGATCATGCGTGCCAGCGCCTGATAGTCAACTTTTCCTTCGGGTGTAAAGGGGGTTATCATGGCGGCCCCCACGCCGCAGAGCTTGTGTCGTATCATATGATTCTGTTTGGCATTATGTAGTTTTTTATGCGTATTCCTTTTCCGCGGGGCTCAGAACAACTCGCCTTGTTGGACGGGTTCGCCGTCCCCGCCTTCCGTCGCGGCCGCTTCCGCCCCCTTCTTCCCGGAGGGTTTCACCTGTTTTCCCCGGCCCGCTGTCTCCGGCTCGCTTTTCCCCGGCTTTCCCGCGGCGTCTTTTTCAGGCTTGTCGGCCGCACGGAGCAAT
>OAWP01001534.1_pt1 | contig 13651 bp, 8 predicted proteins | sample 1517081 | NCBI WGS metagenome assembly OAWP01 (sample SAMEA2580167, study PRJEB22360) | human gut metagenome | biome: human gut; feature: human-associated habitat; material: faeces | place: Denmark | collected 2008/2010 | reverse complement strand
CGGAGACCTTACATCGAGACATGTGTATCGCATGCTCCGGGAGTTCGTGGATTTTGCCAATGTATTTCACTAACTCTCAATTTATTTCTCTTCCACCGGAATCTGCTTCAGATTCTCCACGGGTTCCAGGATCTCATTACTGCGGATGTCGATGATGGGACCGCCGGTTCCTTCAATGTACTCTCTGGTAATGGTAACCCTTCCGATGTTATCATCCTTCGGGATCTCATACATGATATCCAGCATGAAGTCCTCGATGATGGAGCGCAGAGCTCTGGCACCGGTATCGCGCTTCATTGCCTTCTCGGCAATGGCATCCAGGGCATCGTCTGTGAACTCCAGTTTTACCTCATCCAGCTCCAACAGCTTCTGGTACTGCTTAAGAATCGCATTCTTCGGCTCTTTCAGGATCTTCACCAGCATATCCTTTGACAATCCCTGTAAAGTACAAATGATCGGCAGACGACCGATAAATTCCGGAATCATACCAAACTTGCGGATATCCTCCACAGTCACCTTGGATAAAATATCGGTATCTTTATCGTATTTATCCTTCAGTTCCGAGTTGAAACCGATGGATGCGGTCTTGGTCAGGCGCTCCTTGATGATCTCGTCCAGATCCGGAAACGCACCACCGCAGATAAACAGAATGTTACGGGTGTTCACCGTTGCCAGAGGTACCATGGCATTTTTGCTGTTGGCACCTACTGGCACCTCCACTTCCGCACCTTCCAGAAGCTTCAACATACCCTGCTGTACACTCTCTCCGCTGACATCCCGGGAGTTGGTGTTTTTCTTCTTGGCGATCTTGTCGATCTCATCGATGAAGATGATACCTTTTTCCGCCTTTTCTACGTCATTGCCCGCCGCTGCCAGCAATTTGGATACCACGCTCTCGATATCATCACCGATATAACCGGCCTCAGTCAGAGAGGTGGCATCAGCAATAGCCAGAGGCACATCCAGAAGTTTTGCCAGTGTCTTTACCAGATAGGTCTTACCGGAACCGGTGGGGCCGATCATGAGGATGTTGGACTTTTCGATCTCAATCTCATCCATAGTGTCAGTGGCCACTCTCTTGTAATGGTTGTATACTGCTACGGAGATGACCTTCTTGGCTTTTTCCTGTCCTACCACGTATTCATCCAGACTGGCCTTGATCTTATGAGGTGCCGGAATGTCCTTGATATTGAATACAGGTTTGGGACCTTCCGCCTTCTTTTTCTTCTTGAGTTTCTGCTTGTTGGGAATACCGCCGTCTCCCTGAAGATCCGCCAGATTCACAAAACTGATATTGGGGAATCCGTTCTGTCCGTTAAACTGGTTGAAATCATTGGGATTGTTCAACATTCCCTGATAATCGAACTGGCTCACAGTCTCCATGGTCTTGTGCATGCAATCATCGCAGATGCAGATATGGTTGGGCAGCTTGAACATTCTGCCGGCTTTGCTCTCCGGTCTGCGGCAGATAAAGCAGACATCTTCGTATTCGCTGCTGTCCTTTTTGTCCTCTGACTTTTTTTCGGTGGAATTTTCTTTTGCAGTATCCGCCACCTGTGTGTTTCCGTTATTTTTTTCGTTATCCTGAGTTTCACTCACATCGGTCTCTGTTTTTTCCTCCTTAGGGATCACTTCTCTATAATCATCATTATAATTATCTGTCATGTTATTCTCCTCTTTGTTTCCTACCACTATTCCGCAGTGTATCTCGGTAACACTTCGTGTTCCCTCGATATCCGGGCTTCGCCCTATCATCCCCGGCTCCAAAGCATCTTCGCAGTGTATCTCGGCAACACTTCGTGTTCCCTCGATATACGGGCTTCGCCCTATCATCCCCGGCCATTACGCAATAATGCCTGCAAGCAGTCATATTGCATAATACCCGTGTCTGACACTTCTCATTGCCTACGCTTATTATACTCAATGAAGTAGCGGGGCACAAGTTAAGTTTTTCTAAACCATTTATAACTATTCATATTTTGGTAAATATTACAAGACCCGGGCAAAACCATATGTCTCGCCCGGGTCTCTTTCCATTTCCTTTTATTTACCTGTTATTTCTTTATTTCTGGCTTGCAGGTCTGCTGCCCAGTGTCAGATTCAGCTCGATGGATACATATTCACCGTTCTGAGGTCTCTGTACCGTTACGGTTACGGAATCACCGACCGCATAATACTGTAACGTTTTCTGCAGATCAGAGTAAGAAGAGATACTGCTGCCGTCAAATTTGGTAATGATATCACCTTTCATGATACCGGCATTGGCTGCTGCGCTGCCTTCCTCTACAGATACTACATAGATACCTTCCGGCATGTTGTACATCTGGGAGATCTGGGAAGTTACTTCCTTCAGGGAGATGCCGATGTAACCGACTTCATCCTCAGCTACCTTGGTTCTGGTCTGACGCTCCATCAGATCTGCAATGATAGGACTTGCCGAAGTAATCGGGATAGCATATCCCATACCTTCTACGGCAGTACCACCGATCTTGTTGGAGTTGATACCGATAACCTCACCATTCATGTTCAGCAGTGCACCGCCGGAGTTACCGGGGTTGATGGCTGCGTTGGTCTGGATGAAAGTACCGGTAGAGCCGTTCTCCAGACCGGTAGAGCCGTTCTCCAGAGTGATCTCACGATTCAGGGCACTTACAATACCGTTGGTAACAGACTGACCATAGCCAAGGGCATTACCAATAGCGATGACCGGCTCACCAAGCTTCAGATCATCACTGCTGCCAAGTGTTGCTACTGTAATGGCATTCTTGGTATCATCACTCAGATCATTTAAAGATACTGCGATCACTGCCAGATCCATATCGGAATCCAGTCCTTTGACCTGTGCCTGTGCTTCACTGCCGTCGATAAAAGTAACGTTCAGCGTATCTGCGCTCTCTACTACGTGGTTGTTAGATACGATCAGCAGTTCATCATCCGTCTTGCCTACAATGATACCGGAACCGCTGGCTGCTTCTTCCTGTGTATACTGCTGTCCGAAGACATTGGCTGTCTCGGTAAAGTTATTTACGATGGATACCATGGCAGGCATTACTTTTTCTACCACATTGGATACATCGGACTCTACATAAGTAACATTGGTAGCCAGCTGTGCACTCTGGGTACTTTCTGTCGTTGCCTCAGAAGTGATCTCATCTACCACTGCGGTATCTGTGCTGGTCGTAAACATCCCGGTTCCCTGCTGTACTGCATAGAAACCGATTCCTGCGAACAGTCCAAAGAACAATCCCAGGCTGACACTTACCATTGCCTTCCGGAAGTAACCGCCATGTTTTGGGGTTTTCTTAGGCTCCGTATTGTTGCTGCCTGTGGTTCCGCCCATCTGATAAGTGGTGTAACCATTCGTGCTTCCTGCTGCACTCTGGGTAGTACTATGATTTTCATAGCCATAACTGCTTTCTGTTCTTGTCTCATTCAGATCTGCTCCACTGAATGTACCGGTTGTATTTTCATTGCCGGTTCCGTAACCGGAAAAATTATCATTCTCGTACATATTGCTTCCTCCTATCCTGTTGCAAGTGAGAAACTCTTTTTACCATTACCTGTTTCATTTCTTCCTCTCACCTTATGAACACAGTATATCCGTCAATTGTGTCCGAATTGTGATAACTTTCTGAAGCAATTATGAATCCTGAAAAAACAGAGAGTCTGTTCTGCCTGCAAGCAGTCTCTCTATGGGTAAGTTATTACACTCTACTCAACAGTAACGGATTTTGCCAGGTTTCTGGGTTTATCCACGTCACAGCCGCGTCCCACTGCCACATAGTAGGAGAACAACTGCAAAGGAATGATTGCCAGAGAATTGGTAAAGTACGGATTGGTCTCGGGGATGTATATTACATAATCCGACGCTTTCTCAATGGCCTTGTTGCCTTCAATGGTGACTGCCATAACAAAGGCTCCTCTTGCTTTTACTTCTACCATATTACTGATGGTCTTCTGGAACAGATCCGGCTGGGTTGCCAAAGCCACTACCAGCGTACCATCTTCGATCAGAGAAATCGTACCATGCTTCAGTTCTCCAGCTGCATAAGCCTCGGAATGAATATAGGAGATCTCCTTCAGTTTCAAGGATCCTTCCAGTGAAATCGCGTAATCAATACCGCGTCCGATGAAGAAGATATCTCTTGCTCCCACGTAACGGTTGGCAAAATGCTGGATCTTCTCCTTCTGTCCCAGAAGCAGTTCAATCTGATCCGGCAGGCATCTTAAATCTGTCAGCATACCGGCGAACTTCTCCTGATCAATAGTACCACGTACCCTGGCGAATTTCATAGCCAACATGTAAAGTGCAGTTAGCTGTGCACTGTAAGCCTTGGTGGTAGCCACTGCGATCTCGGGACCTGCCCAGGTATACATAACACTGTCTGCCTCTCTGGCAATGGAGCTTCCCACCACATTGACAATGCCCAGTACCTTGAAGCCCCTTTCCCTGGACTCTCTCAGTGCTGCCAGAGTATCTGCCGTCTCACCGGACTGGCTGATGACAATGACCATATTACCCTTCTGAAGAATCGGATCACGATAACGGAATTCACTGGCCACATCCACTTCTACCGGGATTCTTGCCAGACCCTCGATCACATATTTTGCGGTAACTCCGGTATGATATGCGGAGCCGCAGGCCACAATATGGATCTTCGTGATCTCTTTGATCTCTTCATCACTCATGTTCAGCTCTTCGATCACAATATCATTATCCTTGATTCTCGGAGAGATGGTATCGTTGATGGTCTTCGGCTGCTCATAGATCTCTTTCAGCATGAAGTGCTCATATCCAGCCTTTTCTGCCGCATTGGCATCCCAGTCAATGGTCACCGGCTGCTTCTCGATCTCTTCCTCATCCACGGAGAAGAAACGCAGACTACCCTGCTGTAATTCCACAACTTCCTGATTGTCTACATAATATACGGTTCTGGTATATTTCAATATCGCAGGAACATCGGAAGCGATAAAGCTGCCGTTGTCGCTCTTTCCTACGATCAGCGGGCTGTCCTTGCGGGCTGCAAAAATCTTATCCGGCTGATCTGCAAACATGATCCCCAGCGCATAAGAGCCTTCCACACGATGAAGCACCTTCGTGATGGCTTCCAGAGGATTTCCCTTGTAATAATAGTCTAACAGATGTGCCAATACCTCGGTATCAGTCTCGGATACGAACTGATACCCCTTATCCTGCATCTTTTTCTTCAGGGGAATATAGTTCTCGATAATGCCGTTGTGTACCACGGCAATGGTTCCCGCATTGTTCATATGCGGATGAGAATTGATATCGCTGGGAGCTCCGTGAGTTGCCCAACGGGTATGTCCGATACCGGAGGTTCCTTTCATATTCTCTCCGCCGTGGGTCAGGTTCTCCAGAACCTTAAGTCTTCCCACTGCTTTTCTGGTGTTGATCTTCTCACCGTCAAAAATCGCCATACCTGCGGAATCATATCCACGGTATTCCAACTTGGACAGACCGTCCAGAATGATCGGTGCTGCCTGTTCTGTTCCAATATAACCTACAATACCACACATAGTCATACATCCTTTCTGTTCTGTTTCCAGTATTCCTTGTTGGAAGTAAAAGCAAGTACCCATTTTTTCGGGAGCCTGCGATAGTTCTTTCCCAGTAAATAACCTGCATATTTACAGGCGCATTGCATATAAAAATGGGGCAATCCGGCAGACATATGGTTGCTGCGCAAATATACCGTCACATCTTTCACCATTCGTTTTCCCTCGGACTCCGAAGGATATGCTGCAAAAATCTCGGGATGCTCTGCCTGCGATACTCCCAGGTCAAAGTTTCTGTGAAACTGCTGCCCGTTGGTATAATTATGAGAATGCACCACCTGCGCATCCGCCGCATAAGCCACAGAGTATCCTGCTTCCACCGCCTTTGCCGCATAGATCATATCTTCATTAAATATCGTATGTCTGACGAACCCGCCCAGTTCCTCATAGATCTCCCGGCGATAGGCCGCACAGACATTGGAGCAGAAAAAGGTCTTGATTCCCAGGCTGTCCAGGTCTGCTGCCGATTTGATCCGGGACTTTGCCGGATAGTTAAATTCTCTGGTATAGCTCTCCACCGGTGTCGAATCCTCTCTGGGCAGCTGTCTCGCATAGGCCACCGCCACTTCCCCCTGCAGGGGTTCCACCAGTTTTTCGATCAGCCTGTCATCTTTCGGCATGGCATCCTGTGTCATCATCACGAAGACATCCGCGGAAGACTTTTTTACCCCCATCCGTCTCGTACCGCCATGATCGAACTCTCTTTTGGATACATGGTATACCTTGATATTCTGATAGGTTTCCAGAAATCTGATTCCGTAGATCAGCTGTTCAAAATATTTTTCTTCCGTATTCAGAAGAATCACCTGATGTACCGGTACGCTCTGACTGCCCAGTTTATCCAATAATGTAAATAATTCTTTTCCCGGCTTATACAGGGGAATGATCACATCTATCTCCATGTCAGAGCGCTCCTCACTTTTCCAATCTCTGGTTCATTATACTTTAACTCTTATTGCGGCACAAGCCTTTTCCTACTGTCCAAGAGGATTATAACCTTCTGGGTAATGCACAAGGGAGCCCCGGCAGATTCCGGAAGACTCCCTTGTATTCCTGTTGCTTTACTCTATACACTGTTTCTTACTTATTCATATAAGGTGATGTGTCAGATTCAATCTTATTGCTGTATTCCTTCACGTTGCTGGTTACGGAATAGTTGGCATCATCAAACAGGAACTGATGCAGCCATACTACATTGCTTTCGAGATTTACCGGAATAACACAGCTTCCCTTTGCACCGATATTGCCGGTGTCACGCATGGTCTCTTCGGGGAAACCTCCTTCGTCCACTATGCGATAATTTGAAATATTGCCCAGCAGATCCAGGATGTCCTTGGAATCCAGACTGGTGTAAATGTCGTCGATGGCACTGTTGAATACCTTGGACAATGTTGCATAATCTGCTTTCTTTGCCTGATCTTCGATTGCCTGAATGACTTCACGCTGACGGGCAGCACGCTTAAAGTCGTTACCAGCGGTATAACGGATACGGCAGTAAGCAGTAGCCTGCAGACCATTCAACAGCTGCATACCGGTCTCAGTTACCGGTGTATAATCGCATTTCAAAACTTCTGCAATACCGATCTGATAGTTGTTGATATGCTTGATCTCCTCAGAGTCCACATCAATATAGATACCGCCCAGACCGTCGATCACTTCGCTCAGTCCTTTATAGCCTACGGTCACAAAGTTCGTAATATCCATATCCAGATTCATGTTCAGCATCTTAACCGCCTGCTCTGCTCCGCCATAGGAATAAGCGGCATTGCATTTCTGGTAGGAATCCGTACCGGTATTCAGGTACGTATCACGATATACGCTGACCAGTTTGATATCACCGGTATCCATGTTGATGCTGGCGATCATGATACTATCGCTTCGGCTGCCCTTGTACAACAGGCTTTCCTTGGTGGCGTCCACACCGAACAGGGCAATGTTCATATAGCCCTTCATAGTTTCATCCTGCTGCACCTCTTCGGGAATCTGAAGTTCTTCTGTCTCCAGAACGGTTACCTTGGGGCCCTCATTGTTGGTATGAGTCATTACCAGATACAATAATGCTACCATGAACAGGATCACTACGATCTCTATGCCAAAGATGATAACCTTTTTTCTCTTCTTGGCTGCACGCTGTTTGGCAGACATTCTCTTCTGTCCGTTCGCAGCTCCGGTTCTCTGTCCACTGCCGGCAGGTCTCTGACCGCTTCCGGCGGGTCTCTGTCCTGTAGGTCTCTGTGCGCTTCCGGAAGGTTTTCTTCCGCTTCCGGCAGGTCTCTGACCATTGCCGCCATTGTTGTTAGAATTTGTTGCCATCTTGTCTTCTCCTTGTACTAATAAGCATTTTTATTGATAAATCCTGTAAAGAACGTCATAAGAATGATCTTGATATCAAATCCAATGGTCCAGTTCTCAATATAGTAAATATCATATTCGATTCTCTTCTTGATGGAGGAATCACCGCGCAAGCCATTCACCTGTGCCCATCCGGTCAGTCCCGGCCGTACCTGATGTTTTACCATGTAACGGGGAATCTCTTCCTTGAACTTTTCCACAAACTGCGGTCTTTCCGGTCTGGGACCGACCAGACTCATATCTCCTTTTAAGATATTGAACAGCTGGGGAAGTTCATCGATACTGGTACGTCTGAGAACCTTACCGATACCGGTGACTCTGGGGTCATTGCGTACCGTCCATCCCTTTTTCTCTTCCGCCGCCGTCTGCATTGCCATGCTGCGGAATTTGTACATATAAAACGGCTTATTATGAAGTCCTACCCGTTCCTGCTTAAAGATCACCGGTCCCGGGCTGGACAGCTTTACCAGAATTGCTGATATGAGCATGATCGGTGAGGTAATAATGATACCGAAAATGGAACCAACGATATCCATTGCCCGCTTGATGACCATATTGCCTGTGTTCGTCAGCGGTACATACCGGATATTGATCACCGGTAATCCCATCAGATCCTCCGTATAGGGTCTGCTGGGGATCAGACTGCTGTAATCCGGAATGAATTTGGTGTGTACACCGGATTTCTCACAGATATCCACCACACCTTCCAGATAATCATAATCCTTCAGGGAAAGCGTGATCGCGATTTCATCCAGCTTGTTCTCCGGAAGGATGTATTCCAAATTACCAAGCGTTCCCAGTACTTTCACTCCCTTATAGGTCGTGCCGCCCGGGATGTGCTCATCCAGAATACCACACACTACATATCCCCATTGGGGATTGCTGAGGATTCTGTCAATATATTCCTCCGCCGCCCGGGAATAACCTACCAGCAAAATATGCTTCAGATTGTATCCTTTTTTCCGTATGGAACGCAATGCCTTGCGCATGATGATACGGAATACGGAAGTCAGAAAAACATTCAGGACATAAAAAATTGCCATGACGGATCGTGAAAAATTGATCTCACGGATGATCATATACAAAATAATGATCAAAGCCGCCAGGCCAATGGTATTCGCCTGCAGGATACTGTATATCTCATGTCTACGGCGAACCGTACGCTTCGGGGAATACACACTGCACCGGTAATACAGGAACATATAACCGGGTACAATAAAGGGAAGCAGCATATAATAATCCTGCACCGGCAGGACACCGATCCCCGGACCGTCATTTAAGATATAAAATTTGATATAATAGGCAAGGACAAAAGATGCTGCCGTGATCAGCGCATCTATTATCACAAGAAGCCTGTTAAAGACTTTCTGGTTGTCTTTTATCATACGGGTCACCCAATCTTTAAGTCCGAAAAGCTTCTTTTCAACGATTTCATTCTACAATAACGGTGGTTTTTTCTCAACTTAAGAATTTATGAAGCAATTTCTTAAGATTTCATAAGAATTCGAAAAACATTCAGGTATAATTGCCACTGAATCTTCACATAATTCCATAGATGGCTCCATTGAAAGTGCACCTTTGCCTGCTTTCCCACAGGACCCACGGTACGTTTCCACCCTTCGGCCAATCCCTTTAAATATAGTTTTCCCATTCTCTTCTTACAAAAAAACAGAAATTTTATGCCAAATCCAAGCAAAAAGAACGGCAGATTCAGGATCCACTGTAGTAGCGGCATATTTTTGCCGATGACATAGATATTATTGGAAGAAGAAAGTTCCGTTTTCCGGGAATTGTAGCGGGATCCCGTAGAAGCACTGCCGTAATGCAGAACGGATGCCGTCGGCTCGTACCGGTTCTCATAGCCGTAGATCCGGGCACGGTAACCGATATCCAGATCTTCCAGATAAGCAAAATGCGCTTCGTCAAAATAGCCGATCTCCTCAAATACCTGACGTCTGTAAATTGCCGCTCCGCCACAGGCTGAGAATATGCTGACATTCTTGTCATAATCCACAGCAGGCCGGCCTTTTCCCCGGGAATATGCCCATCCCAGAACGCAGTAGCGGTCTCCCGCATCATCCAGCAGCTCTGGTTTATCCCACATAAGCATTTTGGCGCTGACGGAAAAGATCTTTTCATCCTTCCGAATGGCATCATACAGTCCTTTCACAAATCCAGCTTCTACTCTGGTATCGTTGTTCAACAGGATCACATAGGAGCTTCGTGCCTCCCGGATTCCCAGATTCACCGCATGACAGAAGCCGGTGTTCTCCGGCAGGGCAATCAGACGCACCTGCGGTTTTCCCCCCTCTTCTGCCGGTGCCTCTTTTTTGCGACACCATTCGCTGTCCAGATATTCCACGCTCCCGTCAGCAGAACCATTGTCTATGATCAGCACTTCATATTCCGGTGCATTTTCCTGTCCCTGACACAGGGAAGCCATGCATTCCGGTAAATATTTCATTCCGTTGTAATTGGGTATAACGACGGTTACTTCCTTCATAGTCTCTCCCATTTCTCCGGATACTCCGGCAGATACAGCAGTCTTCCCCGTTTTCGTAATGCTTCCGATAATTGCAGACTTAAAAGCCGGATATCTGCCCCGGCAGGCAGTGTGGAGCTGTCAAATACCGGCTGTTGTTCCGGACCTCTTACTACTTCCGTATAAGGCACTCCCACGATTTTTTCAAACAATTCCCTGTCAGCTGACCGGATCCTGATGCAGCGAAGGTCTAACGCTTCTGCATCCTGGGACAGCTCCGCCCGGTGAAGATAACCGCCAAAGTCCTTCGGCAGTCCCTCGTAGAACACCTTTCCGCCCGCAGTCATTCTGCCGCCGGCGATCCTGCCGCGGTTTTTCCCAGACAGCACTCTGCCACCTACGGCAGCCACATCCGGTCTCTCCTGTAATACCTCTGTATATTGTAACCGATAAAATCCTACATGTCTGGTCTCCTCTGCCTTTGCCGGGATCCCACGTTCTGCCGCATGATCCTGCAGTGCACGCAGCCCCGCTTCGTAAGCATATTTCTTGCTGTGGGGATTGGCTGCTGTAGATGCTTCATGGCATCTCCAGTGATACAGCACTCTGGGAATATGAAGAATTCTCTCCTCCCCGGAGCGGCCATCTGCAGCCAGCACCTCTGACACTGCCCGCAGCACCAGATCATAGTCCTGGGCACCGTCGCATTCTGACCGGAAGGCCAGTTTCTTCATCAGATCTGCATCCATCACCAGAAAATGGCAGATATAGTTATTACTCAGGATTAAATCGTAATTAAAGTCTTCTTTATGGTTGGGATCGTAATATTTTGTCTCATCCCCGTTGCATTTGTCTTCATCCGAATAAGCAAATGCAACTCTGACACCCCTGTCATTTGCTTTGGTAATAGCATCTGCCATCTCATACAGAGCATCCGGTGTCAATACATCATCATGATCCAGCAGGCCGATATATTCTCCCCTTGCATAGGGTAATGCCTGATTGGTATTCGCCGCAATTCCGGCATTTTCCGTAAGGTGTATATAGTGGATCCTTGCATCCGCTGCAATAGTTTCCGCATTTTCCAGGAGCCGTTCTGTCAGGAATCCCTGATTTGTCAACGTCTCCTCCACACTGTGATCCTCTGTGGCATCCGCCAGAATCAGTTCCCAGTGAGGATAGCTCTGTTGCATAACGCTTGTTATCATTCTGTTCAGATAGATTTCCGGGGTACGGTACAACGGCACTACAATGCTGAGTGTAACCGGATTATCCCATTTTCTGCAACTTTGCCTTTCCAGTTCCTCTTCCGGACAGGGCACATAAAAATAGCGGTCTGTCTCTGTCAGGCGTTCCCTTACAGAGATCCAGGTTTCCCTCAGGCCGTTGCGTTGCAAATAATATAGAGTTTTCTTAAGGTTTGCTATGTTCAGCTTTGCCACGGATACCTCCACTTTTATAAAAGAGCAAATCGCCCTTCCCGGGCGATTCGCTCTTAAAAATAACATTAACTATTCAGAACCCCATTCGCAAAATCGCTCTTCCAGAGCTTTCCTGAATAACATACTTGCATGCTATGATGCCAGGGTCAAAAGGTCTAAGCCCACATGAGCTTGCTCATAGGTGGGTGAAAGACCTTAGGACCCGCCCCGATATGAGCATAAAAGTGGGATGATAATCCCACGATATGCGAATATTGGGTAGAATTGTGGGAGTGCGTAGCACGGAACAATCCGTAGGCATCAAAGTCGGGGGCTTTTGACCCCGACATCATGCTATTTGCTCATGGTGGTTACAGTACAGCCTTTACATCCTCGGTCAGCTTCTCTACCTTGGCCTGTGCATCCTCTATGCTGTTACCTTTAACACCCATGTAGAACTTGATCTTGGGCTCGGTTCCGGAAGGACGGGCGCAACACCATGCATTGTCGGGAAGCTCAAAATACAGGACATTAGACTTGGGAAGTCCGGTAGTGGTCTTCTCGCCGCTCTCCATGTCGATGACTACATCGTTCAGATAGTCACGGAATTTCTCCACTTTCAGGTCACCGAATGCCTTGGGCGGATTCTTACGAAGCTTATCCATGATCTCGGCGATCTGTCTTGCACCGTCGATACCCTTCATGGTAATGGTGTACTGGGTCTCCTTGAAGTAACCGTATTTCTCATACATGGATACCATCATATCCCACAGAGTCATGTTGTGCTTCTTGCAGTAAGCCGCCACTTCACACAGACACATAACTGCTACAACTGCATCCTTATCTCTTGCATGAGTACCTGCCAGACAGCCGTAGCTCTCTTCCAGACCGAATACATAATTGTTGCTGCCGGTCTGCTCGAAGAACTTGATCTGCTCACCGATGAACTTGAAGCCGGTCAGTACTTCGATCAGCTTTACACCATAAGCTTCGGTGATGGGCTTGGTCATATTGGTGGTAACGATGGTGGTTACCAGTGCGGGATTCTCGGGCATAGTGCCGGTAGCAGTCTTCTCTCTCAGGATATATTCTGCGATCAGCATACCGGACATGTTACCGGTAAATGCCACATACTCGCCGGTCTTGGTATCCTTGGCATACACACCCAGACGGTCTGCATCGGGATCGGTTGCCAGAACGATGTCCGCATCCTTCTCCTTGGCCAGACGCAGTGCGTATGTAAACGCCTTGGGATCCTCAGGGTTCGGGTAATCCAGTGTGGTGAAGTTTGGATCCGGATTCTCCTGTTCGGGAACTACATAGACGTGCTTAAATCCCAGCTCGGACAGGATACGTCTTACCGGCTTGTTACCGGTACCGCATAACGGAGTATATACGATCTTGATGTCATCAGCCATTTCCTGAATAACATCGGGATGAATGATCTGCTTCTTCAGCTCAGCCATGTACTTGTCATCGATCTCTTTACCGATCACCTGATAGAGGCCTGCTTTTTCCGCATCTTCTCTGCTCATGGTCTTCACGGTATGATAATCCTTGATGGCCTGTACTTCGGTGATGATGTCCTTATCGATAGGAGCGGTTACCTGTGCGCCGTCCTCCCAGTATACTTTGTAGCCGTTGTACTCAGGAGGGTTGTGGCTTGCAGTCACTACGATACCTGCGGTACATCCCAGCGTACGAAGGGCAAAGGACAGTTCCGGGGTAGGTCTTAAAGATTCAAAAATGTATGCCTTGATGCCATTGGCTGCCAGACATCTTGCTGCCTCATCGGAAAACTCGGGAGACATGCGGCGGG
>OAWP01001530.1_pt1 | contig 13665 bp, 7 predicted proteins | sample 1517081 | NCBI WGS metagenome assembly OAWP01 (sample SAMEA2580167, study PRJEB22360) | human gut metagenome | biome: human gut; feature: human-associated habitat; material: faeces | place: Denmark | collected 2008/2010 | reverse complement strand
AATAAGAATTATCCCGTCTGAAAATGACCGATTCATGCTTGTCACGTTTGATTTTGCCCTCTTTGACAAGCTGTTCTTTTTCTGTGCGAATACGCTTCAACAGAACGGAGGCAGGTTCATCGGCAGGGTCTTGAGGAACAAGTTTTCCTTGAACAGCATATTGGAGAATTGATTTTTTTAGAGTGGCTGGAAATCCACTATTTAAAACATCCAATGTTTCATTTGTTTTGTAATATTCCTTTTGCATTTGAACTGTCTCAAGATATTTTGAAACAATTCGATGTTGCTCTTCGATTGGCGGAATTGGAATCAATAACAACGCAAGTTGATTAAGATAAAATCCCTTCTGTGCCGTTCCAGTTGCCTCACGAACAATTTTTTGCTGAATATATGCGGAATCTAGGCAATACTTTAAATAGTAATTAAAAATTAACGTGTGAATAACGGAAACGCTTCGTTGAAAGCAAATATTTAATCCGCCTTCATAAACGCAACTTCTTCCAAGAGAACCAACAGACGTAAAGAAAATATCTCCAGTTGCAGCGTTCGTTCTTTCATTTTCCTTGTCGAAAATGTTTTTCTCTAAATAACGAACTTTTTCAAGTTCAACGATGCAATCATCGTTAATATTGGTTGATGAAACCATAACATATGTTGTTTCATAGGAACATCCTTTTGGAGGATTATGATCACCATCCACGAGTTTGGTACAAATAGACTCTAATCTTACCCACTCCCAGCTCTCCGGGATGTCAAACGGCACTTCATCTGCAATGCAGACAGGCTCATTTTTGCCGACCTTCTCATAAGGCAAATTATCGGCTCCACGGAAAATCACAGATGGATTCTTTTCCTTTTTGATTTTGCCCTCTTTGATAAGCTGTTCTTTCTCTGCACGAATGCGTTCCAGCAGCACAGAAGCAGGCTCGTCATTGGGGTCTTGCGGAACAAGTTTGCCCTGCACTGCCATTTGCAGAATGGAATTTTTCAGTTGCTGTCCTGTCATTTTTTCTTCCTTATCTATGTGGCTCAGTCCTGTGCATCAAGGTCAATGCCCAGAATCTCCGTGATCTGAGCAAGGATTCGGTCAATGTCTGCGTTCAGGCTGGCGCGCTTCTCCTGATACTGCTGAATCAGCTCCTTGGGCGGTAAGATTTCCTCTTCCTCATGCGGATAGCCACACAAATCAATATTGTAGTTGCGGTCTTTTATTTCCTGCACGGTATACTTTTTGGCCTTGTCAAACCCGTCCAACTGAATTTCTTTGCGGTCTCTCCACCATTCTACCGCAGGGGCAAAGTGTTCCAACTTCATAGGCTTGGTCTTGCTGAAATGCTTGTAGCCTTTCGGCATATCCAGACGATAGAACCAGGTTTCCTCTGTCGGGCCAGTATGGTCAAAGAACAAAATGTTGGTCGTAATCGATGTATATGGGGAGAACACACTACCCGGCATACGGATGATGGTATGGACATTGAACTCAGAGAACAGCTTCGTCTTGATTGCTACTTTGGCATTGTCTGTGCCAAACAGGAAGCCATCCGGCAGAATGACAGCTGCGCGGCCATTTTCCTTCAGTCGATACATAATAACGGACATGAACAGGTCAGCCGTTTCGCTGCTGGCAAGGTCAGCCGGAAAATGGTTCTTAATTTCCGGCTTTTCCGACCCACCATAGGGAGGATTCATCAAGATAACGTCTACCTGATCGTCCTCGGTATAGTCCAGAACATCTCGGAGAAGTGTGTTATCATGGAACACCTGCGGCACATCCACATCATGCAGCAGCATATTAGTGATGCAAAGAATATACGGAAACTGTTTCTTTTCAACTCCGTAAATGGAATTATTACACAGGTTCTCGTCAGTTGTTGTTTGAATTTTTTGACGCAAAACTTTCAGCCAGCTGGTAAGAAAGCCACCCGTGCCGCAGGCAAAATCGGCCATCTTTTCACCGATTTGCGGGTCGATCATCTGCGCCATAAAATCAGTAACAGCGCGTGGCGTATAGAATTCGCCAGCAGAACCGGCACTTTGTAACTCCCTTAAAATTGTTTCATAGATTCCAGCAAATACTCGACTTTCTTCATATTCGTCAAATTTGATATCATCAATTTCATTTATGATTTGTCGAAGCAAAACGCCATCTTTCATATAGTTGTTTGCATCTGCAAAGGTAGTCTGCACGATTGCTTTTTTGATGGGCGTGGAAGCGTCCACAGGCAGCTTTTTCAAGGTGGGGAACAGCGTATTGTTGACAAATTCCAAGAGAGTATCGCCCGTCATACCTTTCCCGTTTTTAGCGTGCGCCCAGTTGCGCCAGCGGCAAGACTCGGGAATTATGGATTGATATGATTCCTTGCTGTCAAAAGTCGTATTCCACTCATCTTCTTTAGAATCATATACTTTCAGAAAGAGCATCCATGCAATCTGCTCAATGCGCTGTGCATCACCATTGATGCCTGCATCGTTCCGCATAATATCGCGGACACGCTTCACAAAATTCGATAAATTTCCCATTGTTATGCAATTTCTCCTTCATAGATTGCCTGTTCCAGTTCCTTAACAGCTTTCAGATACCCGTCTTTCCCGCCAAAGTAAGAGGCAATCTTTTGAGGCTTGCCCATTTTCAGGAACGGGTCAAGCCGCAGAATTTCCGTTTTCTCAATTTCATAAATGCCAGTATTCATATACTTGTCCAGAAGTGCCTCCAGAACATCTCTTGCTGCACCGCTGTATTTGCTTAGAAAGTCGCGTTTTTTGACATTTTCTGCTCGTTCTCTGCGCGTCAAAGGCTTTTTATCAAACGCAACATGGCAGATAAAGTCAAAGTCGTCCACATCCGTCATGTTCTGGTCGGCCTTTAGTGCTTCAAGGTCAATACCATGCTCCAAAAGAAGCTCCCGGATTTTTTCTTTCTTTTCTTCAGCAGACCATTGACGGATAAAATTGTCCAGTGAAGCGTACGAGCCACGGATATTTTCTTTCGTGTAGTCAATAATGCTTTCCTGCCGGAGCAGTTTCCCGCCTGCATCATAAATAGAAACCGTTTTGTAGATGATCTCCACCCGACAGCCGTCTTTATCAACGATTGGTTTGGGTTTCTTGGGGTCTGGCGGCGTGGGAGGGTCAGATGTTCCTGAGCCCTTTTTCGGTACGGGCTTATCGTTCTCTTTTTCGGAATCGAAGTCCTCGTTCATTTCAATCGGACCATCCCAATCCGGGTCCGCAAAAAGTCGGCTCACATTTCGGAAATCCATCACAACAAAATGGGTCTTGCCTTCTTTTTCGCGCAGACGGGTTCCGCGGCCAATGATCTGCTTGAATTCAGTCATAGAGCCAATCATTTCATCCAAAACAATCAGCTTTGTCATCTTGCAATCCGAACCCGTGGAGAGCAGCTTGGAGGTAGTCGCAATAACAGGATATTTCGAGCCAACAGAGATAAAATAATCCAGCTTACTCTTTCCATAAGTATCGCTGCCTGTAATGCGGACAACATAATCGGGATTCTGCTTCACCATGTCAGCGTTCTGGTTTGCCAAAGCCATCCGCATACGCTCTGCCGCTTCTTCGGTTGGGCAGAACACAATGGTTTTTGCCATACGGTCGGTACTTTTCAAGTACCGCGTGATTTCAGCAGCAACTTGATTGATACGATCTTCTATAATGATGTTGTAGTCGTAATCGCTGTTTGTGTAAATACGATCTTCGATTTCATTTCCGTAAATATCGCGCTGGCCCTTGCGAGGACGCCATCCCTCACCAATATCAGTCATAACATTGATTACCTTAAAAGGTGCAAGAAAACCGTCCTCGATTCCTTCTTTCAGACTGTAAGTATAGATGGGTTCACCAAAGTAGTCGATGTTGGAAACATATTTGGTTTCTTTAGGCGTAGCGGTCATGCCGATTTGCGTAGCAGAAGCAAAATATTCCAGAATTTTGCGCCAGTTGCTTTCTTTCTTCGCCGAGCCACGGTGACACTCATCGACAATAATCAGGTCAAAGAAATCCGGGCTAAAGAGCTGTGACAGCTTATCGAGTGCATTTTCAGCGTTCTCGTCTTGTTCTTCGTTCTTTCCAGCGAGCTGCTGATAGAGAGAAAAATAGACCTCATAAGAAGTAATCGTGCGAGGGTCGTCCTTAGAAAAATTCACCTTATGAATGACCTTTTCCAGCGGCGCAAAGTCCTGTTGGATAGACTGGTCAACAAGATTGTTCCGATCCGCAAGATAGAGAATCTTTTTCTTTAAGCCGCTTTTGAGCAGACGATACACAATTTGAAACGCCGTATAAGTTTTACCTGTACCAGTTGCCATTACCAACAAAAGCCGATTCTGCCCTCTTGCAATCGCGTCCAACGTGCGGTTGATGGCAATGCGCTGGTAATAGCGCGGCGGGTAAGTGTTTTGGCTGCTATAATACGGTTGTGCAATCATTTTCTCCTGTACATCCGTCAGACCAGTTCCATTGTTTGCGCCTGCTTTGTACCGCTCAACCAACTCTTTTTCCGTTGGAAATTCGTCAAGGCCAAAGGTGCGCTCTTTACCTGTCAAAAAGTCATGCTCCGCAAAACCATCCCCATTTGAGCTAAAGGCAAACGGAACATCCAACATCTGCGCATAGGTCATGGCCTGCTGCAATCCATGGGAAACCGTATGATTGTTGTCTTTTGCTTCAACAATGGCAATCGGATTATTCGCGCTCAGGTAAAGCACATAGTCTGCACGTTTCGGCTTTTCACGGGCCACAACGTTACCTTTGAGGTTGATACGGCCATCCGTAATTTTTGTTTCCAGCGTGATGTGCTGGTTGTTCCACTTTGCCGTGATTGCGGGTGTGATGTAGTGAAACTTAATATCTTCTTCGGACATTTGACTCTTTGAAAGCACCGCCATACAGACAACCTCCTGCATTGTAGAATCCCGAAAACTTCCAGATAATCAATATTATCGGAAGTTGTATGCCGCAACGACCTTTAAGGTTAAACTACTCCAATTATTACTATACCACGACTTGATTCGGTGGGCAACAAGACAATACCAGTATTTTTCCGAAATACTCTTAATATCTTCCAAACATGAAAAGCACCCCTGCCAATCCATGTGTTATCACACATTTCATTGACAGGGGTGCTTGTGTTTATTGTAGGCTGCTTTCCGTTTTACTGATGCAAATTATCAAATTTGGTGGTAAGTTGGTGGTAAATCCACGTTGCTCCAGTATCACGCATCGCGATTTTTAACGGATATAAGCCAATTTTTGCATTTCACTGCTCAATCGGCTTCATCGTGGGGAACAGCAGAACATCGCGGATGGAGGCGCTGTCGGTGAGCAGCATGACCAGGCGATCCACGCCGAAGCCCAGGCCGCCCGTGGGGGGCAGGCCGTACTCCAGTGCGTTGACATAATCGTAATCCACCTGAGCCTTGCAGTCGGGCTCAATGGCCTTGCGCTCGGCGACCTGACGCTCAAAGCGGCCCTTCTGGTCGATGGGGTCGTTCAGCTCGCTGAAGGCGTTGCCGTACTCGGTGCAGTCGATGAAGTACTCAAAGCGCTCGGTAAAGGCGGGATCATCCGGCTTGCGCTTGGCCAGCGGGCTGATCTCGACAGGGTAATCATAAATGAAGGTGGGCTGGATCAGCTTGTCCTCAACAAAGGCATCGAAGAACTCGGCCAGAATGGCACCCTTGGTGGGGACCTCGGGCAGCTCCACATGATGCTCCTTGGCAGAGGCAATGGCATCCTCGTCGGACTTCCAGTCGTTGAAGTCCACGCCGGAATACTTCTTGACAGCCTCCACCATGGTCAGGCGCTCCCAGTGGCTCATATCGATCTGCTTGCCCTGATAGGGAATGACCATGCTGCCGCAGATCTTGAGGGCCAGACGCTTGTACAGCTCCTCCACCAGATCCATCATGCCGTGGAAATCGGTAAAGGCCTGATACAGCTCGATGCTGGTGAATTCGGGGTTGTGCTTGGGGTCCATGCCCTCGTTGCGGAAGATGCGGCCAACCTCATACACGCGGTCCATGCCGCCCACGATCAGGCGCTTGAGGTACAGCTCGGTCTCAATGCGCAGCACCATGTCCATGTTCAGGCTGTTGTGGTGGGTGTAGAAGGGGCGGGCAGAGGCACCGATCTCAAAGGGGGTCAGGATGGGGGTATCCACCTCCAAAAAGCCCTTCTCGTCCAGATAGGCGCGGATCTCCTTCAGGATCTGGCTGCGCTTGACGAAGGTATCCTTCACCTCGGGGTTGGCGATCAGGTCCACATAGCGCTGACGGTAACGCATCTCGGTATCGGTCAGGCCGTGGAACTTCTCGGGCAGTGGGCGCAGGCTCTTGGCCAGCAGGGTCAGCTCGGTGGCACGAACGCTCAGCTCGCCGGTCTTGGTGCGGAACACCTCGCCCTTGACACCGATGATATCGCCCACGTCCAGCTTCTTGAAGGCGGCGTAAGCCTCCTCGCCCAGCTCGTCGCGGCGGACATACAGCTGGATATCGCCCTTGTCATCGCGCAGGTGGGCAAAGCTCGCCTTGCCCATCACGCGCTTGGACATCATACGGCCGGCCAGCGCGACCTGCTTGCCGCTGTCGGTCTCGTTGGGCAGATCCTTGAACTCTTCCTTCAGGTCGGCAGAGTATGCGTCCTGGGGGAACTTGGTCAGGGTGAAGGGGTCGTTTCCGGCAGCCTGCAGGTCGGCCAGCTTCTGGCGGCGCACCTGCACCTGCTCGCTCTCAGACAGGCCCTGAGCGGGGTTTCTCTTTTGCTCTTCCATGGTTTCCTCCCGTTCAGGCTCAGTTTGCGGCGTGGGTAATGGCCAGCACTTCGTACTCAACGGTCTGGCCGGAGGGCAGCAGGACCTCAGCCTTCTCGCCCACGGCCTTGCCCAGCAGAGCGTGGCCCACAGGGCTCTCGTCGCTGATCTTGCCGTTGATGGGGTCAGCCTCGGTGCGGCCAACGATATCGTACTCCTCGGCCTCATCATCGCCGATCATCTTGATGGAAACGTGGGTGCCAACAGCAACGCTGTCCACGCTCAGCTCGCTCTCGTCGATGATCACAGCGTTCTTGACCATCTGCTCCAGCTCGGTGATGCGGTTCTCCACCAGACCCTGGGTGTTCTTGGCTTCATCGTACTCGCTGTTCTCAGAAAGGTCGCCGTGGCTGCGGGCTTCCTTGATCTCCTCGGCCAGCTCCTTGCGGCGGACCGTCTTGAGGTATTCCAGTTCGTCCTGCATCGCCTTCAGGCCGGAAGCGGACATCTTGATTTCTTGTGCCATTTTGGATCTTCTCCTTGTCTATTGGATTGACGCAGCCGCAAAGCCGCGCACGAATGCTATTATGACTGTTCTATTATAATAGCAAGCCGGGAGCTTGTCAATAAAAACCACGGCGCTAGAGCGGAAAAAGCGGCGGTTTCGGCTCCCGCCCCTATGCAGAAGCGCCCCACCGGTTCCCCGGCAGGGCGCTTCCACAGGTTATTTGGGAATAGAGAATGGTTCGGTTGTGGGGGCAACCCCCCAGTCGCTTTCAGCGACAGCCCCCGCTAATAGGGGGGCCCTTGGCATGGCGGATAGTTTCACCTTTTTGCCAAGGCCGCCCCTATTAGGGGCGGTGGCATCCCGAAGGGATGACGGTGTGGTTTACTTTTCCTGTGCCTTATTCCACACGCGGATCACTTCAACACGGCTCACGGAATCGGTATCCACATAGGTCTCGCCGTTGTCCTTTGCGGCCTTGAGCAGATCGTTCTCCACAGCCCAGGCAATGGCCTTCTGGGTATCGGTTGCATCGGCGGGCAGAACTGCGGCGGGTGCGGGCTTACCGGCATGGTTCCACACCAGCAGGGCCAGCTCGGCACGGTTTGTGGGGATGGCAGTACCAGCGGGCAGAGCGGTTTTCAGGTACAGCTCCGTGCCCAGCTGGTAACCCTGCCATGCCAGAATGGCGGTACCAGCAGCGGCAGTGCCGACTACTGCGGCGGTGCCCAGAATATTGGGCTCGTCCTCCTCAATGGAGGCATCCTTTGTCATGGCTTCGATGGTCACGCCACCGGCAGGCATCTGGAACTTCAGGGGGTTGTTCTTGACATCCACATCCAGCGTTTCATCGGTGGTAATCGTCCACTGGTCAAATGCAACGGCATCGCTCTGGCTGGTGTAGGTCACGGTCACGTCAGCCTTTTCGGGCACTTTGGCGATCAGCTCGCCCTTGTCGTTCTTCTCAGCCTTGATCTCTTCGTCACCATTCTTAATGGTAACATCAGCATTCTTAACGGTCAGGGTGTAGAGCTTGGTTGCAGGGGTAAGTTCGGCGGCCTTTTCGACAACAACGATATCCGTGCTGCACTCACTCACAATCTTGTCCCCATTTTTCAGGACAATACCAAAGGTATGCGTACCGGCCTTGCCATAGGTTACATCCAGCTTGCGATTCTGGCCCATCAGCTCGGAAATGGTGTATTCTTTCTTGTCCAGCACTTTGCCGTTCAGCATCACACTGGTAACATCATCATCGTAGGTCAGCGAAATCTTGATATTGTTCACATTTTGCTTGAGATCTTTAATATCATCGCCGGGAGTAACCGTAACATTCACATCAGCAGGGGTGTTGACCAGATAGTTACTCTTGGAAACTTTTGCAGTCAAAGAGGTATTCTGATATTCATGCCACTTCGCATAAAGAGTTGTATTACCAGTGATGGCCTGCTTATCATATTTGGTTTTGAAGTTTTCATCCATATACCAGCCATCAAATACCCATTCGTTGGTACTGTCGCTCAGCTCAGGCAGGCCAGTAACAGAAGCACCATATTCAACAGGAGGCATAGCATCAGGCTGTTCACCATGCCCATTGTTGTTAAGGGTCACAGTGTACTTGTTCTTTGTCCACTTGGCGTAATAGGTTTTACCCGTTACGGGGGTCGTTACTGCTTCACCCGTCAGTCCGGCATTATCATACCAGCCGGCAAAGGTGTAACCGGCCTTTTCGGGAGTAGCCAGCTTACCTTCTTCAAATGTGGTATTTTCTGCAAAAACTCCACCATTCGTGATAGCGAATACAGAACGATTCTCCGTGATTTGATTGGTAATCGTATTTTTCTGTTCTTCACTATTTACATAAATAGTATTGGGGTTCTTCAGGCTCTTAAATACATTCGTACCATAATCAGCGCTACCAATGCTCGAAATATCCAGTGAATGAATGCTTGTACAATTTTGAAATGCTGTATCTGCAATACTGCTTACTGACTTTCCAAGTCGAATACTTGTAAAGCCCATGCCGTTAAAAGCTGATTTTCCAATTTCTTTTACGCTATCTGGAATATTCAGTTGGCCAGTATAGGTGCCCGATGTATTAAAAGCACTTCCACCAATTTTTTCAAGATTCCTACCCAGCGAAATTTCGCTAAACTTGTTATTTGTAAAAGCACTGTCGCCGATGGAAATAACAGAATCAGGAATTGTCAGCTTTCCGGTAAACTTGCATCCAGAAAATGCAGAATCTCCGATCGTCTGTACTGAATTGCCAATTGTCAGAGTTCCTGTCAACGCAGTATCATTTGCAAAAGCAGCATTTCCAATTACAGTCACATTACTGGGGATTTTCAAATCTCCCGCAAGTGAATTACAGCCGGAAAAAGCACCATTTTGAATTTTTTTTAAGGATTCCGGAAGTTCAATAGAGGTCAAAGCAGTATCGCTAAGAGCGGTCGAACCAATCTCTTCCAGATTGTTAGAGAGCTCAATCGATTGCATTCCCGTGCAGTAGTTAAAAGATTTCTCTCCAATTTTCGTTACACTCTGCGGTAAAGCAACATGCGTGATTGCTCTGTGAGCTTCAAAGGCATGTGCACCGATTTCAGTAATACCATCGGCGATTTCAAGCTCTGTAACTGCATAATACACATTATTGACTGCTACTTTTTCCTTTAGAATCAATGCAAAATTCCAAGGGCTTCCAAAGGCCCAGCCTTTTAAGTCTCCCATTGCACCAGTACCAGAAATCGTAAGCTTATAGGTATTTTCACCATTCGGTGTCAATGTCCAAATAGCATTACTGTAATATGTTCCAGTAAAGGTACGTTCTATGTTTTTATACTCCACAGAATAGTTATACGTCTGACTAGGGTAGGAGCTGTCAGCACCACAATAACCAGTTAGCACTGGTTTTTCTGCAAACGCCGTAATTGCGCTCACTGGCAACAGTGCAAATATCATACATGCTGCAACCAACAAGCTGACGAACCGCTTTTTCATAAAATTCCTCCTTTTTGCAAAAACCCAAAAATACTCTTCTCTGCACCCACCGCAAACACAAAAAGCGCCGCACCGGCCAAATGGCTGGTACAACGCTCTGCGTTTTGTACTTTGGGGACCTACCGCCCTTGAGGTGATGCCCATGTGCAGTATGGTTGAGAAAGTTCAGCTGGCTGCCATATTACAGGCCCTTTAGCTTTGCGTCGCAGCCTTTCGACTGGTTTGCCGATTCTTCTGTTTTATGTGGCATCTTACATAAAAATCATAAAACTTTTTTTTTTTTTTTGTCAATAACCCAAAACCATCTTTGGCGAGTTGCACAAAAGAGGAAGTATCTGTATGGCATTTTCGGATAGCGGCATCTCCCCGGGGAAAACGTTCCGCTTGGGGAACGGCGGCTTGTTTCCTCGCTTTTTCGTTGAAATATGCCAAGTTTTATGATATAGTAGTAGTCGTTTTTACGTTTCACTCCCCTATTCTCCCTGCGGAAAGGAAGCTCCCATGAACCTGACAAAGCAGTTCTTCAAGTATGTGTCGCAGAATATTTTCGGTCTGATCGGCACATCGTGCTATATTCTGGCCGACACCTATTTCATCGCCCAGGCGGCGGGCACCGACGGCGTGACCCTGCTGAACCTCTGCCTGCCCATGTACAACCTGATCTTTGCCTTCGGCTCGATGATCGGCCTGGGTGCTGCCACCCGGTACGCCATCCTGCAGGCACAGGGCGAGGCGCGGGCGCAGCGGTTTTTTTCCAACGCCATCCTCTGCGCCTGCCTGATCGCCATCCCGTTCATGCTGGCGGGCGCGTTCTGCCCGGGCACGCTTCTGCAGCTCATGGGCGGCGATGCGGACATCGTGGCGCTGGGCCTGAACTACACCCGCATCTTCCTGCTGTTCACACCCTTCTTCATGTGCAACTACATCTTCTCGGCCTTCGTCCGCAACGACGGCGACCCGTCCCTTGCCATGGTGGCCACCCTGAGCGGCAGCCTGTTCAATGTGGTGTTCGATTACATCTTCATCTTCCCCATGGGGCTGGGCCTGCCCGGCGCGGCGCTGGCAACGGCCATCTCGCCGGTGCTCAGCATCGCGATCTGCAGCCGCCACTTCTTTCAAAAGAGCAACACGCTCACCTTTGTCCGGCAGGCTCCCTCGGCCCGGCTGCTGGTGCAGAGCTGCCAGCTGGGCATCTCCGGCTTTGTCGGGGAGCTCTCCTCTGCCGTGACCACCACCGTGTTCAACTTCCTGCTGCTCCGGCTGGCGGGCAACGTGGGCGTGGCCGCTTACGGCGTGGTGGCAAACTTTGCGCTGGTGGCAACAGCCATCTTCAACGGCGTGGCCCAGGGTGCCCAGCCGCTGATCAGCCAGTGCTACGGCAAGAATGAGATGGCCGGGGCAAAAAAGCTGCTTCTGCTGGGCTGCGGCACCGCGCTGGCGCTGGCGGCGGTGTTGTACGGTGCCGTGTTTGGCTTTACCGACACCTTTGTTGCCCTCTTCAACAGCGAGAGCTCCGCTTTGATGGCCGAATACGCTCACAGCGGTATGCGCATCTACTTCCTGGGCTACTTCTTTGCAGGCTGCAATATTGTTGCGGCGGGCTATCTGGGTGCGGTCAACCGCCCCACCGAGGCCACCATCACCTCGGTCAGCCGGGGCGTGGCCGCCATCGTCACCTGCTCACTGATCCTGAGCGCCCTGTTCGGCATGAACGGCGTGTGGTCGGCCTTCCCCGCCGCCGAGGCCATCACACTGGCCCTGACGGTGTTCCTGCTCAAGCGCCCGCGGTCTGTGTGCGGCTGAACGCCTCCACGGAAAAGAGCCGGGTGCTGCCCCGGCTCCTGAACACTTTAAATATACAGTGCCTGCTCCCGCTGGCTTTCCGCCGGGCTGAGGGGCCGCGCTGTCTGACCGGCCAAGGCCCGCCACTGTGCGGGGGATTGGCCGGTCTCTTTTTTGAACACCCGGCACAGGTAGTTGGCCCCTGAGAAGCCGCACAGGCTGGCAATGACATCCAGCGTGTATTCCCGGTGCAGGAGCAGCCGCATGGCAGCTTCCACCCGCACAGTGGTCAGGTAGCGCCCCGGGGGCACCCCCACGGCGGCGGTAAAGGTGCGGACAAGGTGGCTCTTGGAGACCCCCAGCCGCTCACTGAGCTCCTCCACGCCGTACAGGCCAGCGTAGTTCTGGCGGATATCCTCAATGGCGGCCTCCACCAGCGGCGGCAGGGGCGGGGCGGCGCTGTCGGCCCCCGCAAGCTCGCGGCTGCTCGCAAAGGCCAGCTGGCTGGCAGCCCGGCTGCGGGGTGTATCGGCCTCGGCGGCAAGGCGGCCCAGCAGCTCTGCGGCGGCGGGGCAGGTCTCGCCCCGGGCCAGGAACGGCAGCTCCGTCAGCCCGGCAAGGAACTGCACCGCCGCCTGCCCGGTCAGCTGGATGCAGAGCAGGTGGCTCTCCCCTTCCGGAGTCAGGGTCAACGGGGCGCGGCTCAGCACCAGATGGCCCGCCGCCGCGCTCTGGGGCGGCAGGATCAGTGCGCTGCCCGCCGGGGAGGGCGAGGCATCGGTCAGGCTGGCGGTGCATCTGCCGCTGGAGATCAGGCAGACCCACAGCCCCTCGCCGGTCAGGGTCAGGGGTTCTTTGGGCTGGATATCCCGCACCACGCCAAGGGCTGCGGTGCTTGTCCAATCATAAAGCAATATCTGACACCTCAAATCAATAAAATGCTATTTTATATCACAAAGTTATCTGTTATTATAATACCAACGAGAGCGTGCACCGTCAAGGTGCCGTAACATAGAAAAATTTTAATGGAGGCAATGACCTATGGCTTCGATTAGCTGCCAGCACATCTACAAGATCTATCCGGGCGCTACTGCTCCTGCTGTTACCGACTTCAACCTGGAGATCCAGGATAAGGAGTTCATCATCTTCGTCGGCCCCTCTGGCTGCGGCAAGTCCACCACCCTGCGCATGATCGCCGGTCTGGAGGAGATCTCCAAGGGCGAAATGTACATCGGCGGCCGCCTGATCAACGACGTTCCTCCCAAGGATCGTGATATCGCCATGGTGTTCCAGAGCTACGCTCTGTACCCCCACATGACCGTTTACAAGAACATCGCTTTCGGTCTGGAGCTGCGCAAGACCCCGAAGGACGAGATCGACCGCCGCGTTCACGAGGCTGCCAAGATCCTGGAGATCGAGCACCTGCTGGACCGCAAGCCCAAGGCTCTGTCCGGCGGCCAGCGTCAGCGTGTTGCTCTGGGCCGTGCAATGGTTCGTAACCCGGCAGTCTTCCTGCTGGACGAGCCCCTGTCCAACCTGGATGCTAAGCTGCGTACCAGTATGCGCACCGAGATCATCAAGCTGCACAAGAAGCTGGCTACCACCTTCATCTACG
>OAWP01001529.1_pt1 | contig 13666 bp, 7 predicted proteins | sample 1517081 | NCBI WGS metagenome assembly OAWP01 (sample SAMEA2580167, study PRJEB22360) | human gut metagenome | biome: human gut; feature: human-associated habitat; material: faeces | place: Denmark | collected 2008/2010 | reverse complement strand
AAAATTCCCCCACCGATGAAGGCAGCCTTCATCGGTGGGGAACACCTTCCTCATCGGTGGCGAGTGCCCTGCTCACCGGTGGAGAAGAAATCTTCTCTGTGCGTTATTTAATAATAATTGTCATCGAAGCCGAGTGCGAAGCGTATTCCGGCGCATAGGCGCATTGCATGGTTGCCAAACCTGTCTCATAGGTTCCTACTCTGCTGATACGATAGCTATGCTCCAACACATACACTCCTTTTCCTAAATGATCAAAGAAGAAATTGGTGGAAGCATCCTTGATGTCTACATAATAGCCGATTCCATTACTCCAGTTGTAACCGGATACGCTGCCGATCGGTTCGAAGCAGGCGCCCCGCTGGTCTTTCAACTGTACGAAGTCCATCGCACGGTCTGCACGAATGCTCAAACGGGAAACTACTTTATCGCCTACCTGAAGAACGGTCTTTTCTGTAATAGGCTGTAGTTGAGGAGCATTGTTCACCATACGTTCCACATACAGTTGCTTTTGCACATTCAGTTCTCCTCCCTGTTGTCTCACATCCTTGATGGGTGATTCATATTCCGCATAAACGGCTCCCCACGCAATGCCCGGATTTCTCTTTTCGACTTCTATCTTACGGGCGTCCACTACATTCTTCTGTGTAAACGAGCGTTTGATATAGCCCAGTCCCGGTACGGTAGTCTTGCTTGGAGAGACAGTCTCCAGCACTTCATTGGCAATGACAATACGCACGTCTCCTTGATTGTCGAGCAGGTTTACGCCTTTCATCAGTAAGGCATAGACAGCATCGGCAGTAGCTACCGGAGAATTCCACTGTTGGGTCTGTTTCTGTTTGAGCAGCCAGAGTTTCATTTCTTCTACGGTATCGTTATTTCCGCCTGTCAGTTCCAGTGCTTCCATTACGTCTACATGAGCCTGCATTTTCATTCCGCCCCAGGAATAGGGATTTTCATTGAAGGCAAAGAACATTCCCTGTTCGTCCGTCTTCGTCAGATGTTCTTTCAGTGAAGCGATGAATTCCTGAGCTTCTTTCTTCCGTCCGGCCTTATCCAGAATGATAGCGGCAATCGCTTTCGTATCCATCGAAGCGGTCGGAAGCATTTCGCCTATCTTGGACAGATAATAAGTATAGGCGGCTTTATTGGAAGCCGGAACTTGTTCGCCGGACAGAGCGATCAGATATAGATATTGCAAGATACTTCCGGAAATCCCTGTAAACTTCACCCCGTCTTTCTGTGCTTTGAGAATTTCTCTATATTCCTTCAGAGCTTCCTGATGGAGATAGGTAAAGGCATTCTTCTGCAAGGCAAGCGCCGTGCCGCTTGGTTGCTCACCTGTCATCATAGCCAGGCGGGCATTCAATTCGGCAATGTAGGTAGTGACGTAACGGCTACCGGTCATACCTTTATACCACGACCATGCTCCGCTTGAATTCTGCAACTCCTGTAATCTTGTCAATGCGGCAATGTTGTTGCTACGGATATTGTTCAGATCGAACAGAGTGGCGATACGTTCTTTCTGCTGTTCTTCCGTTTGCGCTTCGAGTACCCACGGAGATTCGGATAACAGGATATTCTTCACTTCCTGGTTCTTTTGCAGGTTGCTCAGGAAGGTTTCTTTGGTTCCACCCTGTAGCTTCCAGCTATCGAATACAGCTTTAATACGTGGCTGGCTGTTCATGATGTAGGAAGCCAGTGTATTTGCGTAGTAAGCGGTAGCCCACGAAATGGCATTATTATTTTCCGGAAGGCTCAATGAAGGCAATGCCTGAATAGCATACCAGGCAGGATTTCCGGTAAATTCAACGGTTAGTTTACGGTCGGTTGCCGTCTTACTATGATGATTGAACAGGCTGTCAAGAGAGAAAGTACGTGTTTCTTCTCCACGGACAGGCATCGGAAGCGTTTCTACCAGATGCTCTTTATTACTAAGCACGGGAAGTAGCTGCTGTTCACCATCACTGAAGGTACCGCTGTCGGCTATCATCCGGCATCCCAGTATCTCGTATTTATCACTCACGGTAAACATGAAACTGACACCGATTGTCTTTCCGGCCTCTACGGTAAACTTCTGTTTTTGTGTGCTGATTACCTTTTCCGTCATCGGATCAAAGAGAATCATGCTCACCGTACCGGCCTGCGGCTTTCCGGTCATGTTGGAAATGGAGGCGGCAACAGATGTCTTATCTCCGACACGTACGAAACGAGGCAGATTAGGAGTCAGCATAAATTCTTTGCTTGTAGTGGCTTCACCGTCCAGTGTGCCCATCAGCATACCTTTGGTATGAGAGTAACCGCGGAAGTTCCAGCGGGTCAGGCTTTCGGGCATAGTGAAGGAGAAGGAAACTTCGCCTTGTTCATTGGTACGAAGTTGCGGGTAGAAGAAGGCTGTTTCCGCAAGATTCGTACGCAAATCGGCGGGAGCTTCGGGAAGAGTTTCTTCTTCGGATGCGCTGTCCTGCTTGCCTGCCTCTACTGACACTAACTCTGATTCAAATACCGCATCCTCAGCAACACTTCCAACCAAAGCAGGTACATATTTTGCTTCCGCCTTACTTCTCGAAACGCCCCGTATCATCATACTGCCCGTCATTGAGGCCTGCTTTTGCACGCCATATCCTCTGACCATCACTCCCGGCACCATTCCATTCAACGCCTGGTCCATCGACATCGTTCCCTGCGTCACAAAATAGTCATATTCCATTGCCGGTACTTTGAAGTATTTATTATTCCACCAGTAATTGAACGAATTATTACCGAAATATCCGCCCATCCAACTAGAATAAGGGATGATCTGATTATAGAATACACTGAAATTCTGTTTTCTATTCCATATCTTATCCAGCGAAGCATCGTACATAGTTGCTAGCATTTCTGCCTCGGCAGCCTGTCCCTGCGGTGTCTTAATAGTCAGTTTCCATTCTTCTTTCTGTCCGGGACGCAGTTTATCACGGAATACTTCCCATTTCATGGTCAATGTCTTGTCCGGCAGACGCTTTTTCAGCCTTGCCTGTTCCTGATAGACTTGTCCGTCTCTTACCATACAGAAACTTACCAGTACTCCGTCACCATAGCTTTCCTGATATGGATATTTAAAATGTACAATTGTGTCGGACAGATTCATAGTCTTGCTTTCCAGCAACTTATTACCGGAGAATACATTCATCATCACATAAGCATCTTTTTTCGAAGTTCCGAAGCAGAACACGGCCGGATGCGTTGCATCAAATTCCGTATTTGCCTCATAGAACCAAACGGTCGTTTCTACCGGCGGACGGTTATCTTCGCGGGAGAAAAGAATGGTGTTGGCCTCAGCCGTCACTTCTTTGCCCTGTCCATCTTTTACGACTGCTTTCAACACATACGGTCCGGAAGGAAGGTTTCCCCACTCAATCGTCATTTCTTCGTTGGAAGTAAATGTACCTGTTGCAGCCGGATTCTCGTCCAGTTGCTTGAAGTCCGCATCTTTCGCCTGATAGAGGGAGAATGTACCTTTTACTTCAACAGGCTGCCCATTCAGATTCTGTACCTTAAATACAGTGTTAAACGGTTGATTCTTACAGGTCTTCTCTTTTAATTCTGTTTGTAGAATCAGTGAACGGTTACCTGCTGCTATCACATCTGCAGACGACTGTGTTTCACCTGCTACTTTGGTTGCAGTAGCCTCTATCGAGTAGCGGTAATAGATTCTGGTATTATTCTTATAGGCGTTATTTTCTTCCAAAAAAACCGGAATCGTAAATTCCCCGTCCTCATTGGCAATTACCTCACCGGAAGCAATCTGCGTACTTTCCGCCAGTCTCCAAAGATCGACAACAGAACGCTTCACTGTATATTTTACCGGAAGGTCTTGCAGCAACACACCGCTATAAGACTGTATCTTACCTTTCACCTCTACCTTATCGCCCAATTGATAACTGCCCTGCTGCTTGTCGAAAGTAATATCAAACGTCGGACGTTTATAGTCCTCCACGCGAATATTCGTTCTTCCCTCGCCAGCTTTCAACGAAAACATCCCATTCAGACAAGCGGATGGCAATGCAAAATCGACAGTAAACGAGCCGAATTCATTGGTACGAACCGCTTTCTGTCCAACTTCCTGATTATTTGCATCCATCAAAACAACAGTATAGTCCTTGTTCGGAAGTACATTTGCCGTATCAGATTTCTGTACATAGGCAATTCCTTTCACATATACGGTCTGACCGGGACGGTACAAAGAACGGTCCGTCAACAAAGTCATTCCTTCGGAGACCTTGTTTTCATCTCCGTAATATCCATAACTTCCACCGTAAATGCTTTGAAACGGCATACCGGTATCGATACCTTTAGCAGCTTTCAAATATCTGTATTCGGATTTCCAGGGGAAGACAACTTTGCCATCTGCCCCGGTTGTATATTCCTGCAATACTTTTTCGTCATTCGTATAAAGAGTTATTTTCGCATTCGGTATAGGGTGTCCCGTTTGTCCATCCAGCGTCACTACCTCATATTGATTTCCCGGTAAACGGCAGGTCAATACTTTGAAACGTGTCACATTGAATTTGCTTTCACTGTCTCTCTTGGCACGAATATCCGGAACGATACGCATTACATATTGTCCGACTTCCGGCGCTTTAAAGGTAAATACCGTATCCTGCGTCCGGTAGTCTTCGGGACGAAGAACTGCAAAGTGCTGTTCCTTTATCAACTTCTTTGCCTGATAAAGACGAAGTGTAAATCCATCCAGATTCTTGTGCGAAGCTCTTATTTCGATTTCCTCACCAGGGAAAGCTGTTGCAGCCGCAGTTACATTCAGAAACGGTGACAGGATATCTTCGCGCAAATTCTTCAGAGCGTTAATTCTACGATAACCGGGGTATAAACGGATGGCCTCATCACAAAGCTGCAAAGCTGACGTTTGCTGTTCTTTTTCAATCGCATAGCGAGCCTGGGCCAAATAAACTTCAGCACAAATACTCTCTGATTTAAATCTGCTTTTCAGTTCATTCAGTGCAGTAACGTAGGTATCTTCTGTTAATCCCGACAATCCTTTCTTCAGTCCGAAAGGCCGGATGTTTCTATCTGAATCACGTCTCCACTCTAAATAGCTGAGCGCTGTCAACACATAGCCTTCTTTCAAACCGGATGCTTTATAAGCAGCAATCATATTTCCATAAATTGCTATAATATCCTGTTTCACCGAAGATTCTTTTTCAGCAGACGAATCTTCCGAAATATCTTCCACCGGAGTGGCACGATCCAATCCCGCTACCTGCTGTAAAGCTACAATACCGCGGGTAGCCAGCAGATGATACATATCATGATGATAGTATTCACTTGTTTCGCCCAACTCAACAAAAGGAATATAAGTACGTGAAGATGTGTTAAGCAATAGTACGGAATCCGCCATTGCTTCCCTTACGTTTGTTCTCACTTTCTCTACAAACATGTTTGCTGTCCACTCCCTCATATCTGCCGAAGGAGCTTCACCTACAATCTCTGTCCGTTGCCGGAGTTGCCATTGATTGTTAAAAGCATACATTGAATAAATCTCGGCTATCAGCGAATGTAATACAGCTCGGTCCATGGGTTGGTCAGTTTGCTTTGCCCACAGTTCCAAACCATTCAGGTTCGTATACAGGCTATCTGGGGTCAGCATATCCCGGTATCTCATCCGCCACATATACGCTTTCAGCATTTGTGGAGAGTTCTTTTCTTTCTCCCCTTTCTGATAAATCTCGCCAGTCAGTTTTATCACAGTCTCAGGCAGGCTCTTCTTTTCTGCCTGCTCCACTTGTTTCCATAATTTGTCGTAAGTTTGTGCCTGCACTGCCGGAATCACTCCCAGACATAACAGCACCAGCATACAAATCTGCCTTATTTTCATAATCTTTCCAGTTTAAGTTTGATATATATCTGTATAAATAACAAAGTAAGGAATAAAAGTTTAAAGATTTATTCTTTTTCAATTAATTTTCAATAATTGTCTTATTTCATCTGATACCAAATTTGAAAAAGAGACAGCAATGTTCGATTTTTAAGATTATATTAGAAATTTAGTTAATCAAAAAATAGTGAACCAGCAAATAATTCGCATAAATAAGTGTAATAATATGCAGAAACATAGACTAATATTACATAAAAGTACGTGAAATATGCATCTTTTCTTACCAACAAAACCTTCATTGGTTTAAAACCAACGGGATGTTCCTTTTAAACCAACGACTCTTTCCTCACCGAGGAACTTATTTATCACTGGCAAAAAAGTAATAAAAGAGGCATAGGGAGGCTATTTTTCTCTAGTTTATCGACAATAACAAACATGATAACAATAGCATAATGAATCATCAAATTTCAATAAAGTTACCAAATAACCAGTTTAAGATCAAGACAGCTTCAATTTAATCACAAAACCATCCAATTCATAAAAAGAGTAAATATCATAGTTACAAATGCCGAAGCTTTTTCATTCTATATTTATATGATGTTGGCATTAGCGCCTTCCTGACTGTTTAAATATTCCCTTTTTAAGAAGGTCATTTTTTCACCATGAGACCGATATATACACAAATAGAAATAAAACAGGTGAGGAGCTAAAAGAATGTATCGTAATATGGGAAGAAAACAAGAGTATATTATGTGAAAAGAAATACGAAAATAAAAATGGAAGAAAACAACAATATACTTTTTGATCTTTGATTTTCCCCTATTTAGTTCTATCTTTGTCTATGTTTCATATAAAAATGTAATTTAGATGGACGAGAGATTCAGACGATACCCGATAGGAATACAGAATTTCGAAGATTTGCGAAATAATGGTTATGTGTACGTTGATAAAACGGAGTTAATTTACCGTTTGACAAACACAAATAAGGTTTATTTTTTAAGCCGTCCCCGACGATTCGGGAAAAGTCTGCTAGTATCTACACTCGAAGCTTATTTTTCCGGAAAGAAAGACTTGTTCAACGGATTGGCAATGGAAACTCTGGAAAAAGAATGGGCTGTTTATCCGGTGCTACATATTGATTTCAGTGTGAGTAAATATATGACTGCCGAAGCGTTATCAGCCGTCATTAATTACCAGTTACTGCAATGGGAAAAATTATATGGACGCGAAGAAGGAGAAACGACTTTCAGCCTTCGTTTAAAGGGAATCATACAACGCGCATATACACAGACCGGCAAACCAGTTGTGATACTTGTAGATGAATATGATGCTCCCATGCTGGACAGTAATAACAATACGGAATTGCAAATAGAAATTCGTGATATTATGCGCGATTTCTTCAGCCCTTTGAAAGCGCAAGGCCAATATATCCGTTTCCTTTTTATCACAGGTATCAGCAAATTCAGTCAAATGAGTATCTTTAGCGAACTGAACAACTTGCAAAATATCAGTATGTGGGATGAATATAGCGCTATATGCGGCATTACCGAACAAGAGGTACACACACTGCAAATCGATATCGAACAGATGGCTCAAGCCAATAACGAAACATATGAAGAAGCTTGTACTCATCTGAAACAACAATATGACGGATATCATTTTAGTGAAAATAGCGAGGATATTTATAATCCATTCAGTCTGTTCAATGCTTTCGCACAAAAAAAGTATTCCAATTTTTGGTTTTCTACCGGTACTCCCACTTTTTTGATAGATCTCCTGCAAGAAAGTAACTTTGATATCCGTGAGTTGGATGACACTACTGCTACAGCAGAACAATTTGATGCTCCCACTAATAGAATTACCGACCCTCTTCCAGTACTTTATCAAAGCGGCTATCTCACTATTAAAGGATATGACCCGAGTTTTCAGCTCTATACCCTAGCTTACCCCAACAAGGAAGTCAGGAAAGGATTTCTCGAATCTCTCATGCCTGCTTATGTACATTTGCCCGCACGAGAGAATACATTTTATATAGTATCATTTATTAAAGACTTACGTGCCGGAAATTTGGATGGATGCCTGGAAAGACTAAAGTCCTTCTTCGCTTCTATCCCTAATAAGTTAAATAATAAAGAAGAGAAACATTACCAAACCATCTTCTATCTATTTTTCAGGCTGATGGGGCAATATATAGATGTGGAAGTAGATACAGCTATCGGAAGAGCTGACGCCATTGTAAAATTACAAGATACCCTTTATGTCTTTGAATTTAAAGTGGACGGTACACCGGAAGAAGCATTGGCGCAGATTAATAGTAAGGAGTATGCCATTCCCTATCAGGTGGGAGACTGGAAAATAATAAAAGTGGGGGTAAACTTTGATAGTGCGACAAGAACTATCGGAACATGGAAAACAGAAAGATAAAGAACGCGGATTAACCACTATACAGCTTAAATGACAGAATAAAAAGTGGGGATAACGTTTTCAATAACGCATCCCCACTCAAGCTTAGTTAATGTACTGAATCTCATTTTTCAATTCTGTACCCCCATGAAAGCATTTCGTTGCGACCTACTTCACTGAGGATTTTTCTAATTAATGAACTCATTTTCTTTGCCATAATCTTTAAACCTTTAAAATTACTAATACCTGAAAACTAAAAAACTTAAATCTTCTCTTTGGGGAGTATGCCAAGTGTTGAGTATCCCCAAACATGTACATCGGCATTGCCGATCTTTCTAAACAATCTTTCTAACTTTTTCATTTTGTTATCCTCCTAATTACATGTTTTATAACACAAAAATACGACCATTGTTTATAGATTGAGCCGAAAAAGGAAAGAAATTTATGTTTTATAGCATATTAATTGATTTGCATCAATTAATTTATTTGTTATAAGGCAGAATTATAATTTCAATGGCAGCAAATATGACAAAAAGGCACGGAAGATAATCTTCCATGCCTTTTTACTATATGATACCTATTATATAAATAGGAAAAGAATCCTTATTTCGTCGGAGTCTGTGCTAATGTAGCCACCAGGAAGTCATAGAACTTCTGTACGGTAGGAATCAAAGCTCTTTCATCCGGTGAGTGCGGCGAACGCAATGTCGGACCAAATGAAATCATATCCAACCCCGGAATGATAGCACCGATAATACCACATTCCAAACCTGCATGAATTACTTTCACTGCGGGTTCTACTCCAAACTGCTGTTTATAAGATTCCTTCATCGCATGCAAAATAGGTGATTCAACGTTCGGCTGCCATCCTGAATAGCCGCCAGTCATTTCTACCTTCATGCCTGCCATAGAGAAGCAAGACTCAAGACTGGTAGTCAGATACTCTTTCATACTATCGCTGGAGCTACGGGCCAGAATCTTAATCTCAGCCTTACCACCGCCAATCGTAATGATAGCCAGATTAGAAGATGTTTCCACCGTATCGGGAACGGTCGGAATCATACGGGTCACACCATTCTGACAAGCAAAGATGGCATCAATCAGATTATCCTGAATTTCTTCGGGCACTTCACCGGCAGGAAGCTCCACACGTTCTGCCGTAAAGCTGATCGGAGTTTCGATTGCAGAGAACTCTTCATTGAACAAGTCTTCGCAATATTTCACCAAGCCCAGCAGTTCCTCTTCGTTTTCAGCAGGAATGGCAAGTACCGCACATGCCTCACGAGGAATCGCATTGCGCATATTACCACCGTCCCAGCTTACCAGGCGGGCTTCATAGCTGGCAACCGCTTCACGCACGAAACGTACCAACAGCTTATTGGCATTGGCGCGCCCTTCATTGATTTCCAATCCGGAGTGTCCACCACGCAAACCTTTCAGACTTACTTTAACAGCGACGTCGCCTTCTTCGGGAGCTACTTCCTTATATTCCAGCGTAGCAGTCACATCCATACCACCGGCACAACCGATATACAGTTCGCCTTCGTCCTCAGAGTCAAGATTCAGCAGGATTTCTCCGTTTACCGTACCCGGTTTCAAGCCGAATGCACCGTACATTCCGGTTTCTTCATCTTTAGTGATCAATGCTTCCAGCGGACCGTGTTTCAGATCATTCGCTTCCAGTACAGCCATGATAGCAGCTACACCCAGTCCGTTATCAGCACCCAGCGTAGTACCTTTGGCTTTTACCCAGTCACCGTCTATATAAGTTTCGATAGGATCTTTTTCAAAATCATGAACTGTATCATTATTCTTCTGAGGAACCATATCCATGTGTGCCTGAAGAATTACACCTTTCCGGTTTTCCATGCCCGGAGTTGCCGGTTTACGGATAATCACATTACCCGCTTCGTCTACGAAAGATTCCAGTCCCAAGCCTTTTCCGAAGTTAATCAGAAATTCAGTCACTTTCTCCATGTGTCCGGACGGACGGGGAATCTGAGTCAACGAATAAAAATGCTTCCACACATTCTGTGGAGCTAAAGAAAGAATAGTACTCATAACAAATCTATTTTTATTAAGTGATTACTTTCGCTGTCTATTGGTAAACGGCAAAGCCGCCAAACCATATACACCCAACAAAACTACCAAAAAAGTTTGAATACCATGCACAATTAGAGCAAATATTCCGGCATCCGTCACATTTACTCCGTAAAGCATCATCATCTCCATGATAGCAAAATGCCACGGTCCCGCCCCGTTGGGAGTCGGCACAATAACAGCAAACGTACCGCCGACAAACATTACCAGTGCCGCAAGAATGCCCAAATGAGCAGTGAATGCAAAACAATAGAACGTAAAATAGAAATGAAAAAAATAACAAGCCCAGATGGCCAATGTATAAAATATGAACAAAGGAATATTGCGTACTCCTTTCAAAGACATGATTCCTTCCCAAATATTCAACACAAAGCCTTTCACCCGTTCATAGAAAAACAGCGTTTTCCTTAAATAATAAAGAAGCACCACCACCCCGATAAAACAAAACAGGACGATATAAAACCATACCGAAGTCAAAAGATAAGCAAAAGAAGGTATCTTGGTCCCCGTATTTTCAAGGAAAGTGACAAACACCGGCATTTGCAGCAATACAGTAATACCGGTAATCAGAAAAATGGTCAATGTATCTACCAGTCGCTCCGTCACCACTGTCCCCAGCGATTTGGCAAACGAGACATTATCATACTTCGCCAACACCCCGCAACGACTCACCTCCCCTATCCGGGGAACGACCAAGCTGGCGGCATAAGAAATAAAGATGGCATTCACACAGTCGCTTCTTCTGGGGAAAGCATCCAGCGGCTCCAGCGTCTGCCACCCGCGAAATACCTGAGCAAGCACCCCGAACAAGAGCGAAAAAAGCATCCACCACCAGTTCGTACCATGCCGTAATACCTCGCCGACCCTGCTGAAATCAAAGTCGCGATAAACCCAGTATAGAATAAAGCCGCCTAAAACGATCGGTAATATCAGCTTCAGCGTCTTTTTTAGTAGTTTCTTCATCCTTAATTCTTCATTCTTCATTTAAAAGAATTACCTTTGTCGGCTGCAAAAGTAATTATTTAGTTGGTAAATGAAATTAGTAAAGCCTAAAAAGTTTCTCGGACAGCACTTTCTGAAAGATCTGAAAGTAGCGCAGGATATTGCCGATACAGTCGACACCTTCCCCGAACTGCCTGTATTGGAGGTAGGACCGGGTATGGGAGTATTGACCCAGTTTCTGGTAAAAAAAGACCGGTTGGTAAAAGTCGTTGAAGTAGACTACGAATCGGTTGCCTATCTCCGTGAAGCCTATCCGTCACTGGAAGATCACATTATCGAAGACGATTTTCTGAAAATGAATCTTCACCGGTTGTTCGACGGAAAGCCTTTCGTTCTGACCGGTAATTACCCATACAACATCTCCAGCCAGATATTTTTCAAGATGCTGGAAAACAGAGACATCATCCCCTGCTGTACCGGAATGATCCAGAAGGAAGTAGCCGAACGTATCGCTGCCGGACCGGGCAGTAAAACCTACGGCATCCTGAGTGTACTGATACAGGCATGGTATAAAGTAGAATATCTCTTTACCGTCAGCGAACATGTTTTCAACCCGCCCCCAAAAGTGAAAAGTGCCGTCATCCGCATGACCCGCAATGATACCAAGGAACTGGGATGCGACGAAAAACTGTTCAAACAAGTGGTGAAGACCACCTTCAACCAACGGCGCAAAACATTACGCAACTCTATCAAGCCGATTTTAGGCAAAGATTGTCCGCTGACGGAGGATGCATTATTTAACAAGCGCCCGGAACAACTGTCGGTGGAAGAATTCATCAGTCTGACCAACCAGGTGGAAGAAGCGCTGAAAACAGCCACCGCATCCGGTAACTGACCGATAGTGAGCGAAACCCGTAATTTGTAAAACGTTTAATCGTAAACAAAAAGATGAACGAGGAATACATTGACAACGTAAAACACCTTATCGAGCAAAAAGATGCCGATAAGGTTAAAGAACTTCTTGTCGACCTTCATCCCGCCGACATCGCTGAATTGTGTGATGACCTGAACCCGGAAGAAGCCCGGTTTGTCTACCGCCTGCTCAACAATGAAACCGCGGCCGACGTACTCGTCGAAATGGATGAGGACGTTCGTAAAGAGTTCCTCGAAATGATCCCTTCGGAAACAATCGCCAAGCGCTTTGTGGACTACATGGACACGGATGATGCCGTAGACCTGATGCGTGACCTCGACGAAGACAAGCAGGAAGAAATTCTTTCGCACATCGAAGACATCGAACAGGCAGGAGACATCGTGGACCTCTTGAAATATGACGAAAACACCGCCGGTGGTCTGATGGGCACCGAAATGGTAGTCGTGAACGAGAACTGGAGTATGCCCGAGTGTCTGAAGGAAATGCGTCAGCAAGCCGAAGAACTGGACGAAATATATTATGTATATGTCATTGACGACGATGAACGCCTGAGGGGAATCTTCCCGCTCAAGAAGATGATCACCTCCCCTTCTGTCTCCAAAGTGAAACACGTGATGCAGAAAGACCCGATCTCCGTACACGTAGACACTTCCATCGACGAAGTGGCGCAAACCATCGAAAAGTATGACCTTGTTGCCATCCCCGTGGTGGATAGCATCGGCCGACTGATAGGACAGATCACCGTCGACGACGTCATGGACGAAGTTCGTGAACAGTCGGAACGTGATTACCAGTTGGCATCCGGTCTTTCGCAGGACGTAGAAACCGATGACAACGTACTAAGACAGACCACAGCCCGACTGCCCTGGCTACTGATCGGCATGATCGGAGGTATCGGAAACTCCATGATATTGGGAAATTTCGACGCAACCTTTGCCGCACACCCCGAAATGGCATTATACATTCCGCTGATTGGCGGTACGGGAGGAAACGTCGGTACACAGTCTTCCGCTATCATCGTACAAGGGCTTGCCAACAGTTCGCTGGACGCCAAAAACACTTTCAAGCAAGTGACCAAGGAAGCGGTAGTAGCCTTAATCAATGCTACCATCATCTCCCTGCTGGTATATACCTACAACTTTATCCGGTTCGGTGCGACGGCTACGGTTACTTATTCCGTATCCATCAGCCTGTTTGCCGTTGTGATGTTCGCCTCCATCTTCGGCACACTGGTCCCGATGACACTGGAGAAACTAAAAATAGATCCCGCCATCGCAACAGGTCCGTTTATAGCCATCACAAATGACATAATCGGTATGATGCTGTACATGGGAATTACTGTTTTATTATCATAAAAATGCGATAATCAAAAAAAAATAAGCAAAAGAGTATGAAGTAATCGTTTTATTTCATTA
>OAWP01001522.1_pt1 | contig 13723 bp, 14 predicted proteins | sample 1517081 | NCBI WGS metagenome assembly OAWP01 (sample SAMEA2580167, study PRJEB22360) | human gut metagenome | biome: human gut; feature: human-associated habitat; material: faeces | place: Denmark | collected 2008/2010 | reverse complement strand
GGTTCTTGCTTATCAGTACGATATCGTTTGCAACGGTGTAGAGCTTTCATCAGGCGCTGTTCGTAACCACGATATTGAAATTATGAAGAAAGCGTTCGAGCTTGCCGGCTACAGCGAGGATGACCTCAAGGCTAAGTTCTCTGCACTCTACAATGCGTTCCAGTACGGTGCTCCGCCGCACGCAGGTATGGCTCCGGGGGTTGACCGTATGATTATGCTCCTTACAGAGGAAGAGAACATCAGAGAAGTAATTGCATTCCCGATGAACTCCAATGCTCAGGATCTTCTCCTCGGTTCACCGGGTGAGGTAACAGAACAGCAGCTCCGTGAGGTTCATATTAAATTAAGATAAAAACTGCATTTGCAGTCATATATTCAAACTCAAAGGGCGAGTTATATATTATATGACTTGCCCTATTTTCTTTAAAAAGGACGGTTTTTATGGTAACAAGAGAAGATGTTGAAAACATTGCGTTGCTTTCAAAGCTTTTTGTTCCCGAAGAGGAGCTTGACGGCCTTACAAAGTCAATGCAGGAAATCATAGATTTTGCCGACACAATCAATAACGCTCCGACAGACGGCGAGGAGTTTGACGATATTAACAATCTGTCAAATGTTTTTCGTGAGGATGAGGTTGTTGAGTCCTACGATACAAAGGAAATTCTTTCAAATGCTCCCGAGCAGGCAGAGGATCACTTCCTTGTAAGAAACAGAGAGTAAGGCGGTGTAAAAATGGGTTCTATTGAAAAAATTCATGAAATGCTTGTGTCAAAAGAATGTTCATGTACCGAGCTTACAAAAAGCTATCTTGATGAAATCGAAAAGGCTGACGGCGAGCTTAATGCATATGTTAATGTAACAGGCGAGGAGGCTCTGAAAACTGCCGAGGCTGTTGACAGAAAAATTGCCTCCGGCGAGGAAATCGGTATGCTCGAGGGTGTTCCGATGACGCTCAAGGACAATATTTCAACAAAGGGAATTGAAACAACCTGTTGTTCAAAAATTCTCACAGGCTATAAGCCGATTTATAACGCAACCGTTTGGGAAACTCTTGCAGGCGAAAACGCAGTTATGCTTGGCAAGACGAATATGGACGAGTTCGCAATGGGCTCTTCATGCGAAACATCATACTTTGGCGGTGCAATGAATCCGTTTGATTCAAACTATGTTTCAGGCGGTTCATCAGGCGGTGTTGCAAGTGCGGTAGGCGCAAACATTGCCGCTTACGGTCTTGGCTCTGATACAGGCGGATCAATCCGTCAGCCGGCATCATTCTGCGGTATTGTAGGTCTTAAACCTACTTACGGTGCGGTTTCCCGTTACGGACTTATCGCATACGCAAGTTCACTTGACCAGATTGGACCGATTACAAAGTCTGTTGAGGACGCTGCAATTGTTTTTGATGCAATTTCAAAGAGAGATGAAAAAGACTCAACCTCAAAGGGCTTTGTCGGTGACACTTATTCAAAACTCAACAATGACATCAAGGGTATGAAAATCGGTATTGCAAAGGAATATCTTGAGGGTGTCCGTGACGATGTAAAAGAGGCTGTCTTAAAGGCTGCCGATATCTACAAGTCAATGGGTGCAGAGATTGTTTACTTTGACCTGCCGGAACTCAAATTTGCCCTTCCTGTTTACTATATCATCGCCTGTGCCGAGGCATCTTCAAACCTTGGCAGATATGACGGTATCCGTTTCGGTTACAAAACCGAGCATTACAACGGCACTCACGATATGGTCTGCCGTACCCGTTCGGAGGGATTCGGCGAAGAGGTTAAACGCAGAATCCTCCTCGGGACCTATGTGCTTTCCGCAGGTTACTATGACGCTTATTACAAAAAGGCTCAGAATCTTCGTGGCACTATCGTTAAGGCATTCAACAACGCATTTGAAAAGTGCGATGTAATCCTTGCTCCGACAGTTCCTATGACAGCATTTGAAAAGGGACATGCTGTAAGCGATCCGATTGAAACCTATCTTACGGATATCTGCACTGTACCTGTCAATATTGCAGGTCTGCCGGGTGTTTCGGTTCCGTGCGGATTCAACGCAAAGGGTATGCCGATTGGTATGCAGCTTATCGGCAAGAGCTTTGGCGAGGCTGAAATTCTTAATGCGGCATACAAATATCAGCAGGCTGCTGCTGAAAACTTTAAGGATACAAAGTGGGGTGTTAAGCTGTGAGTTACGAATTAGTTGCGGGTTTTGAAACCCATATTGAGCTTGCCACAAAGACAAAAATCTTCTGCGGCTGTACTACAAAATTCGGCGGTGCGCCAAACAGCCATTGCTGTCCCGTGTGTATCGGTCTGCCGGGAACACTTCCAAAGCTTAACCGTGAGGTAGTTCGCTATGCAATCCGTGCAGGTCTTGCAGTTCACGGTGAAATCGCAGAGATTTCAAAAATGGACAGAAAGAACTACTGCTATCCCGACCTTTCAAAGGCATATCAGATCAGCCAGCTTTATGCTCCGCTTATTATAGGCGGTTATGTTGAGCTTTCAAACGGCAGAAAAATCCGTTTGCACCATATTCACATCGAAGAGGACGCAGGAAAGCTCATTCATCAGCACGGCGACACATATGTTGACTATAACCGTGGCGGTGTTCCTCTTATCGAAATCGTTTCAGAGCCTGACATTCGTTCAATTGACGAGGCAAGAGAGTATGTTGAAAAGCTTCAGCAGGTTATGCGTTACATCGGAATTTCCGACTGTAAGATGCAGGAAGGCTCAATGCGTTGCGATGTAAACATTTCGGTTCGTCCAAAGGGCAGCGAAAAGCTTGGTACAAGAACCGAAATTAAAAATATGAACTCAATCAACAACATAGCAAAGGCTATGGAGTATGAGTTTGAAAGACAGGTTGACCTCATTGAAAACGGCGGAAGTGTTGTTCAGGAAACTCTCCGTTATGACGACGCAACCAACACAACATCTTCAATGAGAAGTAAAGAGGACGCTCACGATTACCGTTATTTCCGTGATCCCGACCTCGTTACTATTCATGTTCCGAAAGATGTTGTTGAGGAAATCAAGGCTGCAATGCCTGAGCTTCCTGCCGACAAGTGCAGAAGATATATTGACGAACTTGCAATTCCCGAAAAGGATGCACAGCTTCTTACAAAGTACCGCAAAATCAGCGAGTATTTTGACAAGGCTTGCGAGGGTGTTAAGTCACCAAAGACAGTTTCAAACTTCATTATTGGTCAGATATTCCGCAGAACGGAAACTGAGGCTGACAAGGAAATCTTTGATGTTACGGTTACTCCGGAACAGCTTAACGAGCTTGTAAAACTTCTTGACAGCGGTAAAATCCGCAACAACCTTGCGAAGGCAACGCTTGAAAAAATGCTTGACAGCGGCAAGGGTGCTCTTGAATTTATCAGCGAAAGCGATATGGGCGGTCTTGACGAAAACGCACTCAACGATTTGTGCAAGCAAGCTGTTGAGGGCAATCCAAAGGCTGTTGAGGACTATAAGAACGGCAAGGAAAAGGCGATTAAGTCGCTTGTCGGAAATGTTATGAAGAACAGCAGAGGTAAGGCAGATCCTGCTCTTGCAGAGTCAAAAATCAAGGAACTTATCGGCTGATAACTTAAACCTTCACGGGGGTGTGTCTTATGAAAGAAAAAATCAAAGTAACGGCAGTTGTAATGTTTCTCGGAGTTATATTTTCGGGAATTTTGGTTGCATACAAGCTGGTTAATACGATTATCCCGTCATTTGACGGCGGATCGGCATCGGTTTTTGACTATATGCTAATCGTGACCGTCACCGTTTCAATGGTGCTGAAGCTCGCAGTAGGTTCAATGGGACTGAGAGCCGTTTCAAAAAAGACATCACCGCCGGATATGCAAAAAATGTTGAAAACTTCGGGCAAACTCGCAGTAGTGCTTGTGCTTATCGGAGTGCTTAACATCATATTTAATGTTGTCAACGGACAGGTTGTTTTTGTGATTGAAGTGTTCGACATAGCAACCGATATTCTCCTCGGTTTTGTGTATATACTTGCCTCCGCAAGTGTTCGTGCCGGCAGAGAATAAGTTCGGATTCAGATTAACTTAATAAAAAATTAACGGTTGGATTTACGAAAAAAGTAATCCAACCGTTTTTGTTTTTGTGATTTTTATGTTTATACGCATATGTTTTGATATGATGAAAGCTGTTATTGATTTGTTCAAGCGGTTACTGTGCATTCTGATTGTATTCATACGCAACATTAAAGGAATTAAAAATTCAAAATATAAGTTCGTGCCTTTTTAGTTGTGCCGTCAAAGTTTGTCACGGTAGCATAGCCCGTGGGGACGAAGCCGTTTTTTATCATAACTTTACCTGAATTTACATTTTCAACGGCGTGACAGCCGTAAACTTTTGTTTGTTTTAAAGTGTTCTTAGCAAAATCAAGAATTGCGGCGGCAATTTCTGTTGTAAAACCTTTGTTCCAGTAATCAAACATACTGTTGTAACCTATTTCATACATTTGTTCATCGTCTTTCCAAACAAGTCCGCCACTGCCGAAAAGTGTACCCGTTTCTTTGTCAATAAATCCCCAGTCATACTGCTTGTCAGAATTTTCTGCTTCTTCAACAAATCTAAGCCATCCGATTGTATCATCAATGCTTGTGTGAGAATTATATCTCATATACTTTGTAACTCTGTCGTCACTTGTCCAGTTGTTGAATGCGGTTTTGGCATCTGCAACAGTTAATGGGCGTAAAATTACTCGTTTGCTTTCAAGAATCGGTGTTTTCAAAAAATCATCTCCTATAATTTTGATGTAAAAAGAGAAATTGTTATTTGTTCATTTCGTGTTTACACACGAAATGATTGGCGATCACTAATCGTCGCTACAGTTGAAAAGAGGTCAGCATTGCTGTCCTCTTTTGTACATAATTATTATCTACACGAACTGTGTGACACTCGCATTAGTCAACCTTTGGCAAGCCGTCAAAGCCCTGCTGGAGGTCGGCGTCTGTCGGAATGTAGTCACTCATTTCGCCGTCATTATACTTCTGATAAGCAACCATATCAAAGTAGCCTGTACCTGTAAGACCGAAGAGAATTGTCTTTTCTTCGCCTGTTTCTTTGCACTTGAGAGCCTCGTCAATTGCAACTCTGATTGCGTGACTGCTTTCGGGAGCAGGGAGAATACCTTCAACTCTTGCAAACTGTTCAGCCGCTGCAAATACGCTTGTCTGCTCAACTGCTCTTGCCTCCATAAGACCGTCATGATACAGCTGAGAAAGTGTTGAACTCATACCGTGGAAACGAAGTCCGCCTGCGTGGTTGGCTGACGGAATAAATCCGCTGCCGAGTGTGTACATCTTTGCGAGAGGACAAATCATACCTGTGTCGCAGAAGTCATATGCAAACTTACCTCTTGTAAGGCTTGGGCATGATGCCGGCTCAACAGCGATAAACTTGTAATCATTTTCGCCACGGAGTTTTTCACCCATAAACGGAGAGATAAGACCGCCGAGGTTTGAACCGCCGCCTGCACAGCCGATGATAATGTCAGGCTTTACATCGTACTTTTCGAGAGCGGCTTTTGCTTCAAGACCGATAACGGACTGATGAAGAAGTACCTGATTAAGCACACTTCCGAGTACATAACGGTAGCCGTCTGTATGGGTTGCAACCTCAACAGCCTCAGAAATAGCACAGCCAAGGCTTCCTGTTGTACCGGGGTGAGCCTCAAGAATCTTTTTGCCGACTTCCGTTGTTGTTGACGGTGACGGAGTAACGCTTGCACCGTAGGTTCTCATAACCTCTCTTCTGAAAGGCTTTTGCTCGTATGAAACCTTTACCATAAATACCTTGCAGTCAAGGCCGAAATATGAACAAGCCATTGAAAGGGCAGTACCCCACTGACCTGCGCCTGTTTCGGTTGTAACACCTTTAAGTCCCTGCTTTTTAGCGTAGTAAGCCTGAGCAATTGCGCTGTTGAGCTTGTGGCTTCCGCTTGTGTTGTTGCCCTCGAATTTGTAGTAAATCTTTGCGGGAGTGTCAAGAGCCTTTTCAAGAAAATATGCTCTTATAAGCGGAGATGGACGGTACATTTTATAGAAGTTCTGAATTTCTTCCGGAATGTCAATGTATGCGTCTGTATCGTCAAGCTCCTGATCAATAAGCTCATCACAGAACACGGGAGCAAGGTCTGCGTGTGTCATAGGCTTGAGTGTTGCAGGGTTTAAAAGCGGTGCAGGCTTGTTTTTCATATCTGCACGAACATTGTACCATTTTGTCGGGATTTCGCTTTCGTCAAGGTATATTTTGTATGGGATTTTGTTTTCAGCCACTAAAATGACCTCCTTGGAATAATATTTCTCTGTAAATCTTATGTAAGTTGATTTTGAAATTTTGCAGGAATTATTTTACATCCTGCACACTTCTGTAATATTGTACCACAAATAAAAGGCTTTGTCACGCAAATTTGTAAAAATTTATTTCAGCATACAAAACCTATATTTTTATTTACACTCTTTTTACAATTGACAAACAGCGTATTTTACAAAACAGTCATAGACTGATGTTGTACGAAAGAGGTACACAAATGATATGAATTTAAGGAGAAAATTCAAATGAAATCTATAACTAAAAAAATTACGGCAACAGCATTATTCGGTGTTCTTGCAGTTTCTGCATTTGCAGGCTGCGGCAGTGCAAGCTCTTCATCAAACGGTTCATCCGGTGCAGGTTCGGATGCCGCAAAGTTTGACGCATCAAAAACAATCTCTGTTGTAACAAGAGAAGAAGGCTCAGGCACAAGAGACGCATTCACAGAACTTACAGGCGTTCTTGTAAAGGACGGCGACAACAAGACAGACAATACAACTACTTCGGCTGTAACAATCAACAGCACAGAGGCTGGTATCACAAATGTTAAGGATAACGAGGCGGCAATCGGTTACATTTCACTCGGTTCACTCAACGATACGGTAAAGGCTCTTAAAATCGGCGGTGTTGAGGCAACAGCCGATAATGTAAAATCAGGCGACTATGCAGTAAGCCGTCCGTTCAACATTGCTTACAAGGGCGAACTCAGCGATGTTGCTAAGGATTTTGTTGATTACATAATGAGCTCAGACGGTCAGAAGATTGTTTCGGATAACGGTTATGTAACAGTTTCGGAAAATGCCGCATACAGCGGTAAGAAGCCGTCAGGCAAAATCAGCGTAGCAGGTTCTTCTTCTGTATCACCTGTAATGGAAAAGCTTGCAGAGGCTTATCAGCAGGTAAACACAAACGCTAAGGTTGAAATCCAGACATCCGACTCATCGGCAGGTATGCAGTCAGCTATGGGCGGTACATGTGATATCGGTATGGCGTCCCGTGACCTTAAGGATGAGGAAAAGAGCGCACTCAAGGTTGAAACAATCGCAAAAGACGGTATCGCAGTAATCGTAAACAATGCAAACACATGTGACGACCTCACACTTGATCAGGTAAAATCAATTTACACAGGTGAAACAACTGTTTGGAGTGACATAATTAAATGAGATTAAACAGATTTCGTGAAAAGGCAATGCAGGGAGTTTTCTTCCTCACAGCTGTAACAAGTATAGCGGCGGTTGTCATAATCTGTATATTCTTATTCTGTAACGGTGTTCCTGCAATGGCAGAAATAGGCTTCTTTGATTTCGTAGGCGGACAGAAATGGGCGCCTACGAATGTGCCTGCATCATATGGAATTTTTGATATGATTATCGCAAGCATATATGTTACTGCGGGAGCAATCATAATCGGTGTTCCGATAGGAATTCTCACAGCAGTATTTCTTGCAAGATTTTGTCCTGCACCGCTTTACAAGGTGCTTAAACCGGCAACAGAGCTTTTGGCAGGCATCCCATCAATTGTTTACGGCTTTTTGTACCGTTCATCCGTGATAACTTCGGCGGTGACGGTTCAAGCTGGCTTGCGGCGTCAATCGTACTCGGAGTTATGATTCTTCCGACAATCATCGGTGTGTCAGAGTCGGCAATCCGAGCAGTTCCCGAAAGCTACTACGAAGGTGCTCTGGCACTTGGTGCTACAAAGGAAAGAAGTGTGTTCAAGACAATTCTTCCGGCATCAAAATCAGGCGTTCTTGCAGGAGTTGTTCTCGGTATAGGCAGAGCGTTGGGCGAAACAATGGCAGTTGTACTCATTGCAGGCAATCAGGTTCAGTTTCCGCACAGCGTTACGGACGGACTTCGTACCTTGACCGCAAACATTGTTCTTGAAATGGGTTATTCAACAGGCTTGCACCGTCAGGCACTTATTGCAACGGCTGTTGTTCTGTTCGTATTTGTTCTGCTCATCACACTTTCAATGCAGGCTATAAAGAGTAGGAGTGAAAAGCGTGGCTAACAGCGATAACATAAAAAACGATGCCGCTTTGGTTGATGTGTCACAGATTAAGGCAATCAACAAAGTATCGTTTAAACAGAGAATGAAGGCCTACAAAAGAAAGCCCCTTTCACTTGTACTGCTCATTCTTGTAGGTCTTGCGGCGGCACTTTCTGCGGCGGCTCTCATATTTATCATTGTCTATGTTCTTGTGCGAGGTGTTCCGAACCTTACCCCCGAGCTGTTCTCACTTGAGTACAACAGCGACAATGTATCGTGTATGCCGTCAATTATCAACACAATTGTTCTTACGCTTGTAACCCTTATAATTTCCGTACCGTTCGGTGTGGGAGCGGCAATCTATCTTGCCGAGTATGCAAAGCGTGGCAACAAGCTTGTTAAGGTAATAAGAACAATGGCAGAAACCCTTGCCGGTATTCCGTCAATTGTTTACGGTCTTTTCGGTATGCTTTTCTTTGTGTATGCCCTTAACTGGGGTTATTCACTTCTTGCCGGTGCATTTACGCTTGCAATTATGGTGCTTCCCACAATTATGCGTACAACCGAGGAGGCACTTCTCACAGTTCCCGATTCATACCGTGAGGGCAGTTACGGACTTGGTTCGGGCAAGCTCAGAACAATTATGAGAATTATTCTTCCGAGTGCGATGCCCGGTATTCTTGCCGGAATCATTCTTGCTGTCGGCAGAATAGTTGGCGAAACAGCCGCACTTATTTATACTTACGGTTCGGCAACAGGCTATGCGGCAGGCCCTCTCAATTCGGGACGGTCACTTGCCGTTCATATGTATGTACTTACCAACGAAGGACTTCATACAGATCAGGCATGGGGTACCGCAGTTGTACTTCTTGTACTTGTTTTTGCAATCAATACACTCTCGGCATTTGTTGCAAAGAAACTCGGAAACAACAAGAAGTAACAGGAAAGGATAATTATTTTACAATGGATAAATTTACCATAGAAAACATGAATCTTTACTACGGAAAATTTCATGCGTTAAAGGATGTAAATATCCGTATGAAGAAAAACAGAATCACAGCCTTCATCGGTCCGTCAGGCTGCGGTAAGTCAACTCTTTTAAAGTCGCTCAACAGAATGAACGACCTTGTTGAGGGTTGTAAGATAACAGGCGACATTCGCCTTGATAACGAGGATATTTACGGTGATATGGATGTGAATATCCTCCGCAAAAGGGTTGGTATGGTGTTCCAGAAAGCCAATCCGTTCCCGATGAGCATTTACGATAACATCGCCTTCGGTCCTCGTACACACGGAATCAAAAGCAAGAAAGAACTTGACAGGATTGTTGAAGAATCTCTGCGTGACGCCGCAATCTGGGATGAGCTTAAAGACAGACTCAAAAAGAGCGCTCTCGGTCTTTCGGGCGGTCAGCAACAAAGACTTTGTATTGCAAGAGCACTTGCCGTAAAACCCGAAGTTCTGCTTATGGACGAGGCAACCTCTGCACTTGATCCTATTTCAACGGGTAAAATTGAGGAGCTTTGCCTTAAACTGAAAAACGATTATACAATCGTTATGGTAACACATAATATGCAGCAGGCTTTGCGTATTTCAGATGAAACAGCGTTCTTTTTACTCGGTGAAATGGTTGAATGTAATTCAACCGACGCAATTTTCTCAAATCCGCAGGATAAGCGTACCGAAGAATACATTACGGGAAGGTTTGGCTAATGAGAGAATATTTTGATAAAGAGCTTACACAGCTTAACGACAGCCTTATTGAAATGGGCGGCCTTGTTGAACAGGCAATCAAAAATACAATGAAGATGATTGTTGACGGCGAAGATTTGCTTGATATCGCAAGAGAACATGAAAATCGTATTAACGAGGCGGAAAAATCCATCCAAAGCAGATGTTTGCACCTTCTTCTTCATCAGGCACCGGTTGCACACGACCTCAGATATGTTTCTGCCGCACTCAAAATGATTACCGACCTTGAGAGAATCGGCGATCAGGCAGTTGATATTGCTGAAATGTCTGTTTACATCAAGGACAAAAAGCAGGTGTTCAATCTTACTCACATTTTGGAAATGGCAGATAATGCCTCAAAAATGGTAACGGAGGCTATTGACGCTTTTGTTAAGAGCGATATTGAGGTTGCCAAAAAGGTAGCCCGTCAGGATGATATCGTTGACGAGCTTTTTAACCGTTCAAAGAATGAAACGGTTGAACTCATTCATAAGAATAAGGATCTCGGCTCAGAGGCTCTCGATATCGTTATGATTGCAAAGTATCTTGAAAGAATTGCAGACCATGCGGTTAATGTTGCAGAGTGGGTTGCTTTTTCAATTACAGGTAGCTGCGATTTGCCCGACTGATATATTTTGCTTAACAAACGGGAGCATAGCTGTATGCTCCTGATTTTTGTTTTATTAAACTTTACATTTTTGCAAAAAAAGTCTATAATTATGGCGGATGTTCCGATTTTAATTTAAGTGCAAACGCCCCTTTGCGGTGCATTTAAATACACATTTGTTGAGGGAGAGTATTAGATGTTAATTTACATTGTTGAAGATGATACCGATATCAGAGAGCTTGAATCTTATGCTATGAAAAGCAGCGGATATGAGGTTCAGAGCTTTGGTGAAAGCAAAAGCTTTTTTAAGGCTTGTACAGCCGAAATTCCTCAGCTTGTAATTCTTGATGTTATGTTACCCGATTTTGACGGACTTTCCGTGCTTGAAAAAATGCGCAGGGATGCCGTGACAAAAAATGTTCCCGTTATCCTTGTTACTGCAAAGGGAAGTGAAATGGATAAGGTCAAAGGTCTTGACATGGGTGCCGATGACTATATTACAAAACCGTTTTCCGTTCTTGAACTTATTTCAAGAGTCCGTGCAATCCTCCGCAGATGTTCTGTTGATGACAGACAGGATGTAATAAAGCTCGGTCAGATTGTTTTTGACGATTCCAAGCACATTGTAACAAGCTGCGGTGAGGAATGTAATCTCACCTTCAAAGAATACGAACTTTTAAAGTATCTTCTCAAAAATAAAGGTATGGCGCTTACCCGTGAAAATATCATTCTCAATGTGTGGGGATATGATTTTGAGGGCGAGAGCAGAACGGTTGATATGCACATTACAACCCTCAGGCAAAAACTCGGTAGCTGCGGAAACCTTATCAAAACCGTGAGAAATGTCGGATATAAGGCGGGGGAATAAAGTGAAACTGAGTAAAAAGCTATTAAAAAACTTTTCGGTTATCGCTGTGGTGTCCATTCTTCTGACGGCTGTTTTTTCAACAGCCGCTTTCTGGTTTGTGTTCTCCGATGAACAGGAGTCAGAGGTTCGGCAATATACCGATAAAATCATCAGCGTTTATAATTCCGACAGCGAAATCGACCTTTCAAAATATTACGGAATAGGCGATTTTCGTGTTACTCTCATAAAAAGTGACGGTTCGGTTGTATCCGACAGCGTTGACACAGATGTTAGTTCTATGCCGAATCACAGCGACCGCCCCGAATTTAAACAGGCAATCAAGGACGGCAACGGGTCAAGCCACAGAATGTCGGAAACTTTGAATAAAATAACATACTACTATGCAGAAAAAACCGCAGACGGTTCTGTAATCCGTGTTGCAAAGACAATTGACAGCATTTACGGAATTTTTCTTTTTGTTATTCCGTCAATTCTTATAATTATGATAGGTGTATTTGTTGTCTGCACAATTCTGGCAAAGCGCTCCACAAAGAAAATCATTGAACCGATTAAGGAAATGGCGGACAACGGCAACGGCTCGCCGTATGATGAGCTTTTGCCGCTCTCACAGAAAATTGCAAGTCAGCAAAGACAAATCAAGCGTCAGATGCGCAGACTGCAGTTTGAAAAGGATAAAATTTCAACGCTTATCGAAAATATGGCGGGGGGCTTTATTCTTATTGATGTTGACAAAAAGGTGCTTATGAGCAATTATTCGGCATCAAAGCTTCTCGGCGCTGATGATGACGGTGTTACCGACAAAACTTTGATTGCGTTTTCACGCAACGAGGTTCTCAACGATTGCGTTGACAAGGCTCTTTCGGGCGAGAGTAAAAACGGCGACACAACCGTAAAAGGAAGAGCATTGCAGATTATCACCAATCCTGTTTATTCAAACGGCGAAAAAAACGGTGCAATCTGTCTTATCATTGATGTTTCGGCTAAGAAAAAGGCTGAAAAAATGCGTCGTGAATTCACGGCAAATGTAACTCACGAGCTGAAAACTCCGTTGACTTCAATTTCGGGTTATGCAGAAATCATTGCAAGCGGTCTTGTAAAGCCCGATGATATCCCGAATTTTGCAAATAAAATTCACAAGGAATCGGGCAGACTTCTCTCTCTTATAAGCGATATCATGGAGCTTTCACAGCTTGACGAAAAATTCAGCGATGAAGAATTTGCCCCTGTTGACCTTGCAGGGGTGGCAGCCGAGGTTGCCGAGGATCTCCGTTCAAATGCCGAAAAGCACGGAATTACAATCACTGTTGATACAAAAACTGCCGTTATAAACGGAAACCGTAATCAGATTTACGAACTTATCTACAATCTTTGTGACAATGCAATCCGTTATAATCGTGAAAACGGTTCGGTAAAAATCATGACAGGTGATGACAATGAACATCCGTTTGTTAAAGTTGCCGACACGGGAATCGGTATCCCCGAAAAGCACCACAAGCGTGTGTTTGAACGCTTTTACCGTGTTGATAAGAGCCGTTCAAAGGAAACAGGCGGCACGGGTCTTGGACTTGCAATTGTCAAGCACATTACCGAAAGACACGGCGGAGAGATTTCTCTTGAAAGCAGTGAACAGGGAACAACATTTACCGCAAGGTTCTGATGTGAATATTTTTACAATCTTTTGCAGAGAAAATAAATTTCAAGCGGTGCTGTGCATACTATATTGTGCAGTGCCGCTTTTTTATTGCTCAAACAATACAATTTCACGAATCTTACATAAAAAATGCCGTGTTTCGACAAATTTCAAAGATAATTACCAAGCTTTCAGACTTTACAAATTCTTTACAATTCATTGACAATCCTATGACTTTAGTTTAATATTATTGATGATAAAGGAGAGTATGTATTTATGGATTTGTTTATGGTTTTACAACTGCTCTGCGGTCTGGCGCTCTTTTTGTTCGGTATGAATTCAATGGGCGATGGTCTTGAGAGCCTTTCCGGCGGTAAGCTTGAAAAAACTCTGGAAAAAATGACTAACAGCACCATGAAAGGATTCATTCTCGGTGCGGCTGTTACTGCGGTGATTCAGTCCTCTTCGGCAACAACCGTTATGGTTGTCGGCTTTGTAAACTCGGGAATTATGAAGCTCCGCCAGGCAATCGGTATTATTATGGTTGCCAATGT
>OAWP01001519.1_pt1 | contig 13762 bp, 6 predicted proteins | sample 1517081 | NCBI WGS metagenome assembly OAWP01 (sample SAMEA2580167, study PRJEB22360) | human gut metagenome | biome: human gut; feature: human-associated habitat; material: faeces | place: Denmark | collected 2008/2010 | reverse complement strand
CGAAGAACATAGAGTAGTTACCACGTCCCTGTGTCTTAGAACGTAAGTCTGTAGAGTAACCGAACATCTCAGCAAGTGGTACATATGCTTTAACCATTTTACCACCACCGATATCGTCCATACCCTCGATACGTCCACGACGGGAGTTGATATCACCGATTACATCACCCATGTATTCTTCAGGCATTGTAACTTCTACCTTCATGATAGGCTCAAGTAATACTGGTGAAGCTTTTGCCATAGCCTCTTTGAATGCCATAGATCCAGCGATGTGGAATGCCATTTCAGAAGAGTCGACCTCATGGTAAGATCCATCGTATACGTTAGCGTGAACACCAAGAACTGGGAATCCGCCAAGAATACCTGCCTGAGCAGCTTCTTCGATACCTTCACCAACTGCTGGGATGTATTCCTTAGGAATAGCACCACCGACAACGGTAGATTCGAATTTGAATGTCTCTTCGCCGTTTGGATCCATCGGCTCAAATTTAACTTTACAGTGTCCGTACTGACCACGTCCACCGGACTGTTTTGCATATTTGTACTCAACATCTACAGGTTTTGTAAATGTCTCTTTGTAAGCTACCTGTGGAGCACCTACGTTAGCTTCTACTTTGAATTCACGAAGCAGACGGTCAACGATGATTTCCAAATGTAACTCACCCATACCAGCAATGATTGTCTGACCAGTTTCCTGATCTGTGTGAGCACGGAATGTAGGATCTTCTTCTGCAAGTTTTGCAAGAGCCTCACCCATTTTACCCTGTCCAGCTTTTGTCTTAGGCTCGATAGCGAGCTCGATAACTGGTTCTGGGAATTCCATGGACTCTAAGATTACTGGATGCTGTTCATCACAGATTGTATCACCAGTTGTTGTAAATTTGAAACCTACAGCAGCTGCGATATCTCCGGAGTAAACTTTGTCTAATTCCTGACGTTTGTTAGCGTGCATCTGTAAGATACGTCCAACACGTTCTTTTTTATCTTTTGTTGCATTTAATACATAAGAACCGGAATTCATTGTACCAGAGTAAACTCTGAAGAATGCAAGCTTACCAACGAATGGGTCAGCCATGATTTTGAATGCTAATGCAGCGAAAGGTTCGTCATCAGAAGAATGTCTCTCTACTTCATTACCATCTAAGTCAACACCTTTGATAGCTGGGATATCTGTTGGAGCTGGCATGTACTCGATAACTGCATCGATTAACTTCTGTACACCTTTGTTTCTGTAAGCAGAACCACAGCAAACAGGTACAGCAGTACATTCACATGTAGCTTTTCTTAATACTTTCTTCATCTCCTCAACAGATGGTTCCTCACCCTCAAGGTACATCATCATTAAGTCATCATCTAACTCGCAGACTTTCTCTACTAATTCTGCATGATAAAGTTCAGCTTCATCAGCCATATCACCTAAATCATCTGTTACAGTGATATCGTCACCTTTATCATCATTGTAGATATAAGCCTTCATCTCGAATAAGTCGATAATTCCTTTGAAATCGTCCTCTTTACCGATTGGTAACTGAAGACAGATAGCATTTTTTCCTAATCTTGTACGAATCTGATCAACAGCTCCGTAGAAGTTAGCACCTAAGATGTCCATCTTGTTAATGAAAGCCATTCTAGGTACGTTGTAGGTATCAGCCTGACGCCATACGTTTTCTGACTGTGGTTCAACACCACCCTTTGCACAGAATACGCCGACAGCACCATCAAGTACACGAAGGGAACGCTCTACCTCTACAGTAAAGTCTACGTGTCCAGGAGTATCAATGATGTTGATACGATGCTCTAAAGCACCTTTCTTTGGTTTTGTGAACTCTTCCAAAGTCCAGTGGCATGTAGTAGCGGCTGATGTAATTGTGATACCTCTTTCCTGCTCCTGTTCCATCCAGTCCATGGTAGCAGTACCTTCATGAGTATCACCAATCTTATAGTTAACACCGGTATAGTAAAGAATACGCTCTGTTAATGTTGTTTTACCAGCATCAATGTGAGCCATAATACCAATGTTTCTGGTTCTCTCTAATGGATATTCTCTTCCAGCCAAGGTTTTTCCTCCTTAATTTACTACGCCGATATGCGCAGAACATTTTTATAATACTTGAGAGCAAAGTTGCTTTGCTCCCGGTATCTATTCATATGGCAAATGATATTAGAAGCGGTAATGAGCGAATGCTTTGTTTGCTTCTGCCATTTTGTGCATATCTTCTTTTCTCTTAACAGATGCACCTGTGTTGTTAGCTGCATCCATGATTTCATTTGCAAGTCTTTCTTCCATGGTCTTCTCACCTCTGTTACGTGAGAAAGTTGTTAACCAACGAAGTCCTAAAGCCTGACGACGGTCTGGTCTGACTTCGATTGGTACCTGGTATGTTGCACCACCAATACGTCTAGCCTTTACTTCGAGAACAGGCATAACGTTATTCATGGCTTCTTCAAATACCTCAAGAGCAGGTCTTTCTGTTTTCTCTTCTACTCTTGCGAAAGCTCCATATACAATTTTCTGTGCTACACCTTTCTTACCATCTAACATAATGTTGTTGACAAGCTTTGTAACGACTTTGTTATTGTAAATTGGATCTGCTAATACGTCTCTTTTCTGAGTATGTCCTTTACGTGGCACGGTTCTTCCCTCCTTAATCATAATTTACTATACAGAAAAAACTTCTGCATTTACTGAGTGCGGCAATGCCGCCATTTACAGCCTTATAACCTGACAGCATACCGCTATCCGGCAGGCTGTTTCAGTGAACTTCATTTCGATTAATTCAACGGTACTCACAATGTGTAAAATATCGGTCAAAGACCACCTATTTCGCCATAATGTTCGTGCGGAAATCTATCGTTTGTGATAATAATCCCAACACCAACCTATAGTCCATCCGGCAGAAGATGCCGGATACAACAAATGTGATACTATGGTTCGCTAAATTATCAAGCAACTTCGGTCCAATACCTAAAATTACTTAGAAGCCTTTGGTCTCTTAGCGCCGTATTTGGAACGAGCCTGCTTTCTGTTAGCGACTCCTGCTGTATCAAGTGTACCACGGATGATGTGATATCTTGTACCTGGTAAGTCCTTAACACGACCACCACGGATCAGAACAACGCTGTGCTCCTGTAAGTTGTGTCCCTCACCTGGGATGTAGCTTGTTACCTCGATTCCGTTGGAAAGACGAACTCTGGCGATCTTTCTAAGAGCTGAGTTAGGTTTTTTAGGAGTTGCTGTCTTAACAGCGGTACATACACCTCTCTTCTGCGGAGAAGAAGTATTTGTAGGTCTCTTCTGCAGGGAGTTGTAACCCTTCTGAAGTGCAGGTGCAGTAGACTTCTTAACAGATGTCTGACGTCCTTTTCTTACTAACTGGTTAAATGTTGGCATTATTTTCACCTCCTGTTAATATTATGTGAACAAAAAAGTTCAAACTGCATGCCTTTTTGTGCACGCTAAATTATTATATAGGTGTCTATCCCAGATGTCAAGCACTTTTACATAGATTTTTCTTACGCTTTTAAAGCATTTCCAATATCTGGCTTTTTATACCAGATATTATGATTACGAAAAAAGAGGAACAGATTTTCATCCATTCCTCTCTTATTTCAATATCTTATTCTTCTACTGGTGCAAATTCTTCATCTGCAAAAGAATCGTCATCAAAATCAATCTCGTCATTTTCATTGACATCAGAATCAAGTTTGATATTGCGGTATCTCTTCATACCTGTACCAGCCGGGATCAGTTTACCAATGATTACGTTTTCTTTCATACCGATCAGTGGATCAACTTTTCCTTTGATAGCTGCTTCTGTCAGAACTTTTGTTGTCTCCTGGAAGGAAGCTGCCGATAAGAAGGAGTTCGTAGCTAAGGAAGCTTTGGTAATACCAAGTAATACCTGTTTTCCTTCTGCCATTTCTTTTCCTTCACTCTCAAGCAGTTCATTTGTATCCTCAAAATCAAGAGTATCTACTAATGTTCCCGGAAGCATATCAGAATCACCGTTTGTCTCAACGCGGACTTTCTGCAACATCTGACGTACGATCAACTCGATATGTTTGTCGTTGATCTCAACACCCTGTAAACGGTATACACGCTGAACCTCGCGGAGCATGTAATCCTGAACGGCACGGACACCTTTGATCTTTAAGATGTCATGTGGATTTACAGAACCTTCGGTCAGCTCGTCACCAGCTTCAAGTACTGCGCCGTCCATTACTTTGATTCTGGAACCGTAAGGGATTAAGTATGCCTTAGATTCACCAGTCTCATTGTTTGTAACGATGATCTCACGTTTCTTCTTAGTATCTTTGATGTTAGCTACGCCACCAAATTCTGTGATAATGGCAAGTCCCTTCGGTTTTCTTGCCTCGAAAATTTCTTCGACACGAGGAAGACCCTGTGTGATATCGGTACCGGCAACACCACCTGTATGGAAAGTACGCATGGTAAGCTGTGTACCAGGCTCACCGATGGACTGTGCTGCGATGATACCAACAGCCTCACCAACCTGAACTGCCTGACCGGTAGCCATGTTTGCTCCATAACATTTTGCACATACACCCATATGGGAGCGGCAGGATAATACGGTACGGATCTTCACTTTCTCGATTGGATTGCCATTCTCATCAACACCACGGCTCATAACTTCTGCTGCACGTTTTGGTGTGATCATATGGTTTGCCTTTACAATGACATTGCCATCTTTATCACAAATTGTATTGCAGGAGAAACGACCTGTAATACGTTCCTGAAGACTTTCTATCTCTTCTTTTCCATCCATGAATGCAGTTACCCACATACCAGGGATTTCTCTGTTCTTGCCTTCACAGCAGTCAGATTCACGAACGATCATATGCTGTGATACGTCTACAAGACGTCTCGTAAGGTATCCGGAATCGGCTGTACGAAGCGCTGTATCGGACATACCTTTTCGTGCTCCATGCGCAGACATGAAGTACTCCAATACATCAAGACCATCACGGAAGTTGGATTTGATAGGCAGCTCGATTGTTCTACCGGTTGTATCAGCCATCAAACCACGCATACCTGCAAGCTGTTTGATCTGTTTATCAGAACCACGGGCTCCGGAATCCGCCATCATGAAGATGTTGTTGTATTTATCAAGACCTTCCAGAAGCACTTTTGTAAGCTCATCATCGGTCTCTTTCCATGTCTCAACAACTTCTTTGTAACGTTCTTCCTCTGTGATAAGACCACGTTTGTACTGTTTTGTAATTCTGTCTACTGTATCCTGAGCTGCTTTGATCATTGCAGGTTTCTCTGGCGGAACCGTCATATCGGAAATGGATACGGTCATCGCTGCTCTTGTGGAATATTTGTAACCCATAGCTTTTACAGCATCCAGAACCTCTGCTGTCTTGGTAGCACCATGGATATTGATTACTTTTTCAAGAATCTGTTTGTTCTGTTTCTTGGCAACAAGGAAATCTACTTCCAGTTTTAATTCATTGCCAGGAATACTTCTGTCAACAAATCCTAAATCCTGAGGAATGATCTCATTGAAGATGAAACGTCCTAATGTGGACTCAACAACTCCTGTGATTTCTTTTCCATCCGGCATTGTCTTTGTCATACGGACTTTGATTCTGGAGTGAAGTGTTACTGCTCCGTTCTCGTATGCAAGGATTGCTTCGTTGACACTCTTGAATATCTTGCCCTCTCCCTTAGCTCCCGGTCTCTCCTGTGTTAAGTAGTAGATACCAAGGACCATATCCTGTGAAGGAACTGCTACAAGACCACCGTCAGATGGTTTTAACAGGTTGTTCGGTGAGAGAAGCATAAATCTACACTCAGCCTGAGCCTCTACAGATAATGGAAGATGTACAGCCATCTGGTCACCATCGAAGTCGGCGTTGAACGCGGTACATACCAATGGATGTAACTTAATTGCCTTACCTTCTACGAGGATCGGCTCGAATGCCTGAATACCAAGACGATGCAGTGTAGGAGCACGGTTTAACATAACCGGATGCTCTTTGATAACGTCTTCGAGAACATCCCAAACCTCTGTCTGGAGTCTCTCAACCATCTTTTTCGCACTCTTGATATTGTGTGCAGTTCCGTTTGCAACAAGCTCTTTCATTACGAACGGTTTGAACAGCTCAATTGCCATCTCTTTTGGCAGACCGCACTGATAAATCTTTAACTTCGGCTCTACACAGATAACGGAACGTCCGGAGTAGTCAACACGTTTTCCAAGTAAGTTCTGACGGAAACGTCCGGATTTACCTTTTAACATATCTGAAAGAGATTTTAATGCACGGTTACCAGGACCTGTAACAGGACGGCCACGACGACCATTATCGATCAGGGCATCAACAGCTTCCTGAAGCATACGTTTCTCGTTGCGGACGATGATATCCGGTGCTCCTAACTCTAAGAGTCTTCTTAAACGATTGTTACGGTTGATGATACGTCTGTATAAATCATTCAGATCGGATGTTGCAAAACGTCCACCATCCAGCTGAACCATAGGACGTAAATCTGGCGGGATAACCGGGATCACTGTCATGATCATCCACTCCGGTTTGTTGCCGGACTCACGGAAAGCCTCTACAACTTCCAGTCTCTTGATGATTCTTGCACGTTTCTGGCCGGTTGCATCCTCAAGCTCTGCCTTTAATTCTGCGGAATCTTTCTCCAGATCGATCGCCTGTAATAATTCCTGAATAGCCTCAGCACCCATTCCAACACGGAAAGAACTGCCGTACTGCTCTCTCGCTTCCTGGTATTCGCTCTCGGAAAGTACCTGTTTGTACTGCAATGCGGTGTTGCCCGCATCCAGTACGATATAAGAAGCAAAGTAAAGAACTTTTTCAAGAGTTCTTGGGGATAAGTCAAGGATTAATCCCATACGTGACGGAATACCCTTAAAGTACCAGATATGGGATACCGGAGCAGCAAGCTCAATGTGTCCCATACGCTCTCTACGAACGCTTGCTTTTGTAATCTCAACGCCGCATCGGTCGCAGACAACGCCTTTGTAACGGATTTTCTTATATTTACCACAATGACATTCCCAGTCTTTGCTCGGTCCAAATATCTTTTCACAGAACAGACCATCTTTTTCCGGTTTTAAAGTTCTATAGTTAATGGTCTCCGGTTTCTTTACCTCGCCTCTGGACCATTCCCGGATCTTTTCCGGAGACGCCAATCCAATTTTAATGGCATCAAATGAGATAGACTGACCTGTGGTTTCTTTACTCATTGTTTCTGGCATTATGACACTCCCTTTCTATTTATTCTTCGTCAAGAGTATTTTCTTCTGCATCGTCGAAAAAGTCGGAATCATCCTCATCTTCCTCCGGTTCCTCATCCACATCTACGAGTTCTTCATTTTCCGCATTGAACTCTTTCTGTGAAAATCCCATTTTTGCAAAGGAATCACTGTCCTCAAATGCAAAATCCTTATCTCCGGAAATAATGGAATTCAAATCTGTATTGCCGTATTCGCTTGTCTCCATCAGCTCTACTTCGTTTCTGTCCTCATCTAAGACTTTGACATCCAGACCAAGTGACTGAAGCTCTTTTAACAGAACCTTGAAAGACTCTGGGATACCCGGTTCAGGGATATTATCACCCTTGATAATTGCTTCGTAAGTCTTAACACGTCCGACAACATCATCGGATTTTACTGTTAAGATCTCCTGTAAGGTATAGGATGCACCGTATGCTTCCAGTGCCCAAACCTCCATCTCTCCGAAACGCTGACCACCGAACTGTGCTTTACCACCTAACGGCTGCTGCGTTACTAAGGAGTAAGGACCAGTAGAACGTGCATGGATCTTATCATCTACCAGATGGTGGAGTTTCAGATAATGCATGTGTCCAATGGTAACCGGTGAATCAAACGGCTCTCCGGTACGTCCGTCACGAAGCTGAACCTTTCCGTCGCGGGAGATCGGAACGCCTTTCCACAGTGCACGGTGTGCACGGTTGTCAGAAAGATACTTCATAACGTCTTCTCTTAATATATCTTTATATTTTTCTTCAAAGTTCTCTGTTTTGCCTTCTTTTTCTGCTTCTGCAGCATCAAACGGCATATTTACATAGTCATTTGCAAGCTCAAGTGTATCCTGGATATCAATCTCTTTCGCGCCATCGAATACCGGTGTCTCGATGTTAAATCCAAGTGCTTTTGCAGCAAGACTTAAGTGAATCTCAAGGACCTGACCAATGTTCATACGGGACGGCACACCAAGAGGATTTAATACGATATCAAGCGGACGTCCGTTTGGCAGGAATGGCATATCCTCAACAGGAAGTACACGGGAAACGACACCCTTGTTACCATGACGACCAGCCATCTTATCACCGACAGAGATCTTTCTCTTCTGTGCAATATAAATGCGGACTGCCTGATTTACACCAGGAGATAACTCATCACCGTTTTCTCTTGTAAATACCTTTGCATCAACTACGATACCATATTCACCATGTGGTACCTTTAAGGAAGTATCACGTACTTCTCTCGCTTTCTCACCGAAAATCGCACGAAGCAGTCTCTCCTCAGCAGTCAGCTCTGTCTCTCCCTTCGGAGTAACTTTTCCGACTAAGATATCACCGGCACGAACCTCTGCACCGATACGGATAATACCTCTTTCATCAAGGTCTTTTAATGCATCATCACCGACACCTGGAACGTCACGAGTAATCTCCTCCGGTCCTAATTTGGTGTCACGTGCTTCTGCTTCATATTCTTCAATATGGATGGATGTATAAACATCATCCTGTACAAGTCTCTCACTTAAAAGAACAGCATCCTCGTAGTTATAACCTTCCCAGGTCATAAATCCGATCAATGGGTTCTTACCAAGTCCAAGTTCTCCGTTAGAAGTAGATGGTCCGTCTGCGATAACCTCACCAACCTCTACATGGTCACCCTTGAATACGATTGGTCTCTGATTGTAGCAGTTTGACTGGTTACTTCTTGAAAACTTTGTAAGTTTGTATACATCTCTTGTTCCATCATCATTTTTTACAATGATCTGATTGGACTCAGAGCTTTCAATTGTACCTGCTTTTTTTGCAACAACGCAGACACCTGAGTCAACGGCCGCTTTTGTCTCCATACCTGTACCAACAACAGGAGCTTCTGTTGTAAGAAGAGGTACTGCCTGACGCTGCATGTTTGATCCCATCAGCGCACGGTTCGCATCATCGTTCTGTAAGAACGGAATTAATGCAGTCGCAACAGAGAATACCATCTTAGGAGATACGTCCATGTAATCAAACATGGTCTTCTCATATTCCTGTGTCTCATCCAGATAACGACCAGATACAGAATTACGAACAAAATGTCCCTCTGCATCAAGTGCCTCGTTCGCCTGTGCTACATGGTAATTATCCTCTTCATCCGCTGTCATGTAGACTACTTCATCTGTGACACGAGGATTCTTTGGATCTGATTTATCAATCTTACGGTATGGAGCTTCAATGAAACCATACTCATTAATACGCGCATAACTTGCCAGTGAGTTGATCAGACCGATGTTAGGACCTTCAGGCGTCTCAATTGGACACATACGTCCATAGTGAGAATAATGAACGTCTCGAACCTCGAATCCGGCACGGTCTCTGGACAAACCACCAGGTCCCAATGCAGATAAACGTCTCTTGTGAGTCAGCTCACCAAGAGGGTTGTTCTGATCCATGAACTGAGACAGCTGGGAAGAACCGAAGAACTCTTTCACTGCTGCAGTTACCGGTTTGATGTTAATTAAACTCTGTGGAGAAATACCATCCAGGTCAAGTGTCGTCATTCTTTCACGGACAACTCTCTCTAATCTGGAAAGTCCGATTCTGTACTGGTTCTGTAATAATTCGCCAACCGCACGGATACGTCTGTTACCCAGATGGTCGATATCATCATCATGACCAATACCATACTCTAAATGCATATTGTAATTGATGGATGCGAAGATATCATCTTTTGTAATATGCTTTGGAATCAGATCATGTACATTTTTCTTAATTGCTTCTTTTAAATCTTCCACATCCGGATTTTCTTCCATTAACTGTGCAAGAATTGGGTAGTAAACTAATTCTGTAATGCCAAGTTCCTTTGGATCGCAGTCAACGTAATGTCTTAAATCTACCATCATAGAAGAAAGAACTTTTACGTTTCTTGTCTCAGTCTGAATCCATACATATGGAACAGCTGCATTCTGGATATCATCAGCTAAAGAACGGGTTACTTCTGTACCTGCTTCTGCAATGATCTCACCAGTTGTCACATCAACAACATCTTCTGCAAGAACATGTCCGTTGATACGGTTCTTTAATGCTAACTTCTTATTGAACTTATAACGTCCTACCTTTGCAAGATCATATCTTCTTGGGTCAAAGAACATAGCATTAATAAGGCTCTCCGCACTTTCTACTGAAAGCGGCTCGCCTGGTCTGATTTTCTTATATAATTCAAGAAGTCCTTCTTCGTAATTTGTAGCAACATCCTTGCCAAAACTTGCAACGATCTTAGGTTCCTCACCAAATAAATCAATGATTTCCTGGTTGCTTCCAACACCAAGCGCACGGATCAATACTGTGATCGGCACTTTTCTGGTTCTATCTACACGAACGTAAAATACGTCATTGGAGTCTGTTTCATACTCTAACCAAGCTCCACGGTTTGGAATTACAGTACAAGAATACAATTGTTTACCCACTTTATCGTGAGCGATACCATAATAGATACCAGGGGAACGAACCAACTGGCTGACGATTACTCGCTCTGCACCATTGATTACGAAAGTTCCAGTTTCAGTCATCAAAGGAAGGTCGCCCATGAAAATTTCATGCTCGTTGATTTCATCAGTTTCTTTGTTGTGAAGTCTTACCTTTACCTTTAAAGGTGCTGCATATGTTGCGTCTCTTTCTTTGCACTCAGGGATTGTGTACTTTACATCATCTTCGCATAATGTAAAATCCACAAATTCCAGACTCAGATGACCGCTGTAATCTGCAATCGGAGAGATATCGTCGAAAACTTCTTTTAAGCCTTCGTCCAAAAACCACTTATAGGAGTCTTTCTGAACTTCTATAAGGTTTGGCATTTCCAATACCTCTTTCTGTCTTGAGTAACTCATACGCATGCCTTTTCCGGCTTTCACCGGACGTATTCTGTTTTTCTCCATTGACGTTTCACCTCTCGTTTTTATTCTCAACAAACAAATTGCCTGTTGTATTGCATCTACCGCCTGTATATACGGTATGTGAACACTCACATCTTATGGCTATAAGCCTACTGCACCACAATAGTGCAACGTATATTATATATCAAGTCAAGCAAAATCGTCAAGACAAATTTCATTTTTTCTAATAAATTTATTAGTATTTATAAAAAAGAAGAAACAGATACCTACTTGTAGTATTTTGTGTATCTGTTTCTTCTATATATAGTGTCTTATATTTCTATTTTGTCTTATGTATTATTTCAAAGCTGCAGTCGCTATCATTTATTCACACTGGAATCCTGCGACTTCATTCTTCAATGATTCTGCGATGTTCACATTCTTCTCGACAGATTCGTTGATTCCGGTCATATGACCTGCAAGTTCAGAAGTATACTCTGCCGCATTAGACACGCCCGCTGCGCTCTGGTTCACTGCATTGGATACGCCATCTGCAGCCTCCGAAATTTCATTTGCAGCCCGGCGGAGATTCTCTGCTACACTCTGAAGATCCTGCATCATCTCATTCATCTGTACGGCATCCTCATTGTAAGTCTCACCGGATTCAACCATTCCCTTGTAGTCATTCAAGACGTCCTGATTTACAAAATCAAGCATCTTGCCCGCATTTCCAGCTAAGTTTTCTACCGATTCTGTTACCATCTTACTGATATTCTGAATTCCATTAGCTGTATTTCTGCTTTCATCCGCAAGCTTCCGAATCTCATCTGCAACGACCGCAAAGCCTTTTCCGGCTTCCCCGGCTCTTGCTGCTTCAATGGAAGCATTCAATGCAAGAAGATTTGTCTGTGAAGAAATTGACAAGATCTCATCTGTAAGCTTATTAATCTCTTCCACCTGTTTGCTCTGTTCAATCGCAGTGGAAAGTTCTCCTGAAATACGCGCCACCATATCGGCTGCAGACACCTGGCTTGCAGCTGCATCTGCCTTCATCCCCTCTGCCTTCTGGCGGATACTGTCCACACGTTCAAGTCCCTCTCCTGTCTTATCTGCCATAACTGTGATGTCTTTTCGGATGCTCTCAATATTTTCAGTAATATTAATAACGGTTGCGGATACTTCCTCCCTGCTTGCTGCCCGTTGTTCAGATCTCATGTGATCTTATCGCCCGCTGCGCGGATTCCGTCGTCAACACTCGCCGCTGTATGTTCGAGTTCTCCGGAACCTTTTTTTATCTTCTCGATCAGATTTCTCAACACATCTATAAACTGATTGAATCCCCGGACCATCTGTCCGATCTCATCGTTGCCTCTGACCTTCAGATGTGCAGTAAGATCACCACTTCCCCCATCAATCTCAGTGATCATCTTCATGAGATCTCTGGTTGCTGCGCGCATTGGTTTCACAACGCCGATCAGAATAACAAGAATTCCAGCTATTCCAACAAGAATAGATACCGCAGCCATTCCAACGCACACCTTGGAAACTGCCTGATAGGTAGCATGTGACTGGGCTGTTGCCTCATCCATCTCATTCACACTCTTCTGCTGGATTCCGGTAATATAAGTATTCACCTCTTCCATGCAGACACGGATCACATTGACTTCGATGGAAACTTTTCCAGTCTTTCCATCGTCGTATTTTTCCATGGCATTGTCCATACGTTCCAGAACGTTGTTCACACCATCATAGATTTTCTGCATAATCTGTTTCTGTCCGTCACCCTCTGTGGCATCATACATCTGCTGCACAAGATCAGCCACAGCCTCCCGATCCGCTGCATAATCATTTCTGGCTTCTGTATGGCTTGTCTCACCTTTTGTTGTCGCAAGATAACGATAGAAATCCTTCTGCACTGCTTCAAGACTATACTGTATGTTGTAAGCATTCTGCAGATCCGGCACTTTGCTGTCTGTGACATCTTTGATTGAATGGTTCATCTTCACCATTGCATCATAGTTAATCACATTTGATACCATGGTCACAGCAACCATCAGTACAAGAATTGCTACCAGTTTCACTGCCATGCTGCTGTTTCTGGTTTTTTTAGCAGTTTTCTTTGTCACTGCGCTTTTCTCCTTTTTCACTGACCGCTGTTTTTTCTGTTTTGGAATTATCGTTTTCTTTTCGTTTTCCTGCGTTTTGTTCTTCATGTGGTTCGCACCTTTTCTATTTTCGTATTATCACTATTGTACATTCTTTTTCCAGTGAAAGCAATGGTTATTCGTTATTTTTACCGACAAAAATAAAAAAATAACATATTTTTGCATAAAGTACACAAAAAGCCATGGTGCACATACACCATGGCTTTAAAATAGCTAATTCTTCAAAAATAATGAAATTATTTAAGAGTAACTTTAGCGCCTTCAGCTTCAAGTTTAGCTTTGATATCATCAGCTGTAGCTTTGTCAGCTGCTTCTTTAAGGATCTTAGGAGCTCCATCAACTAAGTCCTTAGCTTCTTTTAATCCTAATCCTGTTGCTTCACGAACAACTTTGATAACTTTAACTTTGTTTGGTCCAACTTCTGTTAACTCTACGTCGAACTCTGTTTTCTCTTCAGCTGCTGCTGCTTCTCCGCCTGCTGCTGCTACTACAACACC
>OAWP01001510.1_pt1 | contig 13834 bp, 9 predicted proteins | sample 1517081 | NCBI WGS metagenome assembly OAWP01 (sample SAMEA2580167, study PRJEB22360) | human gut metagenome | biome: human gut; feature: human-associated habitat; material: faeces | place: Denmark | collected 2008/2010 | reverse complement strand
CGTTTTGGAAAGCTTTCAAAAACCAGTAGCCCCGGCTGGGTATAAGAATAAGCAGTGCCGTAAGCAGACGTCGGTACCATAGCGTCCTAAGGGACGCATTGCGGTCGTATTGTGACCGCTTATGTACCGCTACGCTCTGCGACAGAGCGCGAGCGTGCCGCGTTTCTTATACCCTGCCAAGGGCTACGGGATTATTTCACTAACTCTCAATTTAAAATAATGTCTGCTGCACGTATCTCTCGGGGAATTCATGCAGGTAAGTAAAGCATTCCTTCGGGGAACACAGCATACCATTCGCTACGCAGGTATTTTGAATCAGTGCCATAAGCTCTTTTGCATAAGGACTGGGAATATCGTAGGCATTTCCGTAGGTGCTGATATATTTTTGCCGGATGCCGGGGAAATCACGATCCAGCGCCTGATAGAAATATTCCCGGTCGCCTTCCCGCAGCGTGACACCAACATCGAACACCAGAACCCCCTGAACTCCTGCCAGCAGGCAATAATCAAGCAAGCCTTCTATATTCTCCCTGGTATCGTTAATAAAAGGAAGAATCGGTGTCATCCACACAAGAGTCGGTATTCCCAACTCTTTACATCTCATCAACACTTCAAAACGCTCTCTCGTAGTAGATACATGCGGTTCAATCTTACGGCACAGCTCCTCATCATAAGTAGTGAGCGTCATCTGCACGACTGCTTTGGCCTTCTTATTGATAGATTGCAGCAGATCGAGATCCCGAAGCACCAGATTGGATTTTGTGAGTACCGTAACGCCATATTCATACCGATCGATCAGTTCCAGACATTTTCTGGTCAATTGAAGCTTTTTTTCAGCGGGAAGATACGGATCGCACATGGCACCTGTACCGATCATGCATTTGTGACGTTTTGAACGTAATGCCTGCTCCAGTAGTTCAGGAGCATTTTTCTTGACCTCGATATCTTCAAAGGCGTGTGTAAAACCGTAACATCTGCTGCGGCTGTCACAATAAATGCAGCCGTGGGAGCATCCGCGGTAAATATTCATTCCGTTATTCTGAGATAAAATCCCCTTCGCCTGGACAAAATGCATGGTAATATTCTCCCTCATTTGATTGTATAACTTTATTTTTATATTAACATAGGAAAAGTGAGAAAACAAAAATAATTTTAACTAAAATTAAGCTAAAATAGCTGGCTAAATAAAGATAATAATGATACAATACAAGAACGGAGATTGGAAAAGCTTTACGATAAAACAATTATGGAAAGGAAAACTATTGATGCAGAAATTTGGTACAGAAAAATTTCATGGGGTGAATTTTGCGGTATTTCCGCACAAAGGCGTACTGGGATCTGGAGAAGCCAGAAAAAGTATGGAGGAAATGGCGCATAAGACCCACGCGAACTGGGTGATACTCACTCCCTCGGGGATGCAGGAAACCCCTTATAGCGAAGAAATTCGTTTCGATGGGGAGAAAAGCTGCACGGATGAAGAACTGTGTGATATGATCCGATATGCGCAGAGTCTGGGATTAAAGGTGGCATTAAAGCCTACCGTGAATTGTGACAATGGTGTCTGGAGAGCAAGGATAAGCTTTTTTGATCATGATGTTCCCTGTGAACCGAAGTGGGGCAACTGGTTTGAAAGCCATATTGCTTTTCAGAAGCATTATGCACAGATCGCACAGCGGACAGGGTGTGAATTATTTCTTACAGGCTGCGAGATGACGATGACAGAGCACCGGGAGACGGATTGGAGAAAGCTGATCGCAGAGGTCCGCACAGTATATGACGGACCTGTCGGTTATAATTGTGACAAATACGGAGAAGATCATATTACATGGTGGGATGCAGTGGACGTGATCGCTTCCAGCGGATACTATCCCATCGATGATTGGGAGAATCAGTTGGATCGCATTGAAGAAGTAGTAAAAAAATACCAGAAGCCTTTTATTTTCTCGGAGGCTGGATGCATGAATATCCATGGTTCCGCGCTGGTGCCGAATAACTGGGAACTGCAGGGCAAAGAGGATGATGCGGAACAGGCAGACTGGTATCTGGCAATGTTTTCTGCCTGCGAAAAACGGGATTGGGTGAAAGGCTTCGGAATCTGGGACTGGCCGGGAAGTATGGAAAGGAAGAGCCCTTATGCAGTCTGCGATCGCCCTGCGGAGGCTGTGATCGCCGAAGAATATAGCCGTTGTGCCAAGAATCGGTGATAAGAGAGCGAGACATCGAAAATCAGAACGACAGATAAAACAAAGCACAGGGAGGTATGGCAGAAAAATGGAGCAGCCAACAAAGATAGTCAGCGTAGCAGCATTGCCGCAGGTACGGGTGTTGGGACGCACCACGGGAACGGATGTGGTGAACTTATTCTGGACCGGCAGCGGAATAGAATTTATCTATACCGGCAGTGAAATTCAGGTGGAGGTAAATGCCGATTTCGACGCTTATGAACCGTGGCTTGCGGTGGAACTGAACGGTGTGCAGATCAGTAGAGTTCCGTTAAATAAAGGGAAAAACGAAGTGTGCCTGTTCCGGGGGATGACGGTAGGAAAACCGAAGCATGTACGGATTCTGAAAGAAGTACAGGCAATGCATCAGGATCCCGGGCATCTGTTACAGATTGTGGGATTGCAATATGCAGACGGTGAATTCCTGCAGTTGCCGGAGCCGAAGTACCGGCTGGAATTCGTGGGAGACAGCATTACCAGTGGGGAAGGTACGGTGGGAGACGCCTGCGAAGAGGATTGGATCAGCGCTTTTTTCTCAGCAGTGAATACTTATCCCTGTATGGTGGCAGACGCGCTTTCTGCGGAGTATCGTGTGGTATCCCAGAGCGGCTGGGGAATTGTCACCGGATGGGATGGAAATGTGGAGAATAAGATTCCTCCGTTTTACACACAGGTCTGTGGCTTACTCACCGGGGAGAGGAATGCTTCTTTGGGAGCGTTGGAAGATTATGATTTCGAGGCATGGCAGCCGGATGCGGTCATTATCAATCTGGGAACCAATGATGTCACAGCGATTCAGTCTGCAGCGGAACTGGGGCAGGAATGGGCAGGAACAAGGGATATAGAAGAAGTTAAAGAAATCCTGACTACAGCCATCGGCGATTTCCTGAAAGTAGTGCGGGAAAGCAACCCCACAGCACAGATCATCTGGGGTTACGGTATGCTGGGAGACAACTTCCTGTCCGCCATCCGGGAAGCTGTGGAAGGCTATGCGAAGCAGACCGCCGATTCCCGGATACACTTTTTGCAACTTCCCGACACTACACCGGATACCGTAGGCAGCCGCCTGCATCCCGGCATGAAAGCCCATCAAATTACCGCGAAAGAGATCGAAACATATCTGCAAGAACTGTTATAGGAGAAATTTATAATTTCTTAAGAAAAATGTGACGTAAAATGTGACAATTCCGCGTTATATTGAAACCCGTAGAAAGTAATTCATTCGGAGGGACTGGCAATATGATGCAGGAAAATCGTTCGGGCAGACAGGCAGAGATCCATATAACGCAGATGCGGAGAAATCCGTATCTGGTGGATTATCAAACCGGGAAAAATACGGGCAGACATACAGGAAGGCGCATAGAACAACGACATCATAGTGCAGTGCCCCAGCAGGAAAACAGAATCCGCCAACAGAAACAGAAAACTGCAGTTGCTGTATCTGATGGAAACGTATGCAGAGACAATACCTACAACACGCGCACAAGACAACGCCTGACGAGGGCGGAGAGACAGCGTCGCCGCAGACGGGCAAGAATCCGCAGATATATCCGGATGACTTTGCTTTGTGCAGGAATTCTGGTAGGAATCGTCGCATTGACAAAGCTTTTGAAGGTGCCTGCCAGTACTGCGGAAGCCAGCACACCGATGGAAGCAATAGATATGGCGCAGCAGGTGGGAAAAGGGACTGAGAATACCATGGGGACTAGGATCCAGGGACTGTCGGCGGAGACTTACGCAGCGCACCCTGACTGGACGGAGGATTTCCTCACGGTAAATGAATATTCCAGACCGGGAGATCCTTTGACGGAGGTGAATAATATTTTCGTGCATTATACTGCCAACCCCGGCACCAGTGCGGCACAGAACCGCAGTTATTTCGAACAGCTTAAGGACAATCATGAGCGCAGTGCCAGCGCGCATTTCATCATCGGCTATAACGGGGAGATCATCCAGTGTGTTCCTTTGGATGAGATCGCTTACGCGGTGCAGACCCGTAACGAGGATTCCATCTCTATCGAATGCTGCTATAAGGCGGACAACGGACAGTTCACGCAGGAAACCTACGACTCCCTGATCAGGCTGTTGAGATGGCTGATCGACGCCTATGAACTGGAACCGGAGGATATTCTCCGCCATTATGACTGCGGTGGGAAAAAATGTCCCATATATTATACGGAACACGAGGATGCCTGGGACCGGTTAAAAGAGGATGTCAAAAATCTATAGAAAAGAGGAACTTTTCCCGAAAGGAAAGGTTCCTTTTAGTTTGTCTTGTTTTAAGAATGCAAGTTTGTTAGAATAGACGCATATGGAATACGATTTCCTATTCATTGGGAAAAGTGCTGCAGACAAAGCCCTAAAGGGCAGAAATGAGGAGTATCATGAATATTTTATCACCTTCAATTCTTTCGGCGGATTTCTGGAAGCTGGGAGAAGATATCAAAGCTGTGGAAGGAGCCGGAGTGCCCTGGCTGCATGTGGATGTGATGGATGGGCTGTTCGTTCCGTCGATCTCTTACGGAATGCCTGTCTTGAAGGCAGTGAGACCCCACACAGACATGTTCCTGGATGTACATCTGATGATCGAGAAGCCGGAGCGTTATGTGGAAGAGTTCGCTGCCTGCGGCGCGGATCTGGTGAATTTCCATCTGGAAGCCACAGAGGATGTGAAGGGATGCATTGATAAAATACGTGCCACCGGTAAAAAGGTCGGCATCACCATCAAACCCGCCACCCCGGCAGAGGCTGTGGAACCTTATCTGGAACTGGTGGATATGGTACTGGTGATGACCGTAGAACCCGGTTTCGGCGGACAGAAGCTGATCCCGGAATGCCTGGACAAGGTAGCGGTGATCCGCAAAATGATCACGGACAGAGGACTTACTACCGATCTGGAAGTAGACGGCGGTATTCATCTGGACAACGTAGTGCAGGCATTGGAGAAGGGAGCCAATGTTATCGTGGCAGGCTCTGCTGTATTCAAGGATGACATCGCGGCCAATGCGAAGGCTTTTCTTGCGAAGATGCAGTAACATCGCCATAGGCAGGACTTGGGCGGGGAACGTCTTATGGAAGGCGCAGACTGTCGGCAGACGGTGACGGAAGGATAGACAGTTGTCTGCGGAATGGAGATTGATATGGAGTTACAGATATTACACGCAATACAAGAAATTCATCAGGGATGGCTGACGGACGTCATGCGTCTTTTTACCACCATAGGAGAAAGCGGGCTTGTATGGATTGCCATCGCCATCGTCCTGACATGTATACCGAAGACCAGAAAATGCGGTCTGACTATGATGATCGCAATGGCTATTACCTATCTGGTGGGGAATCTGTTTCTGAAAAATGTGATCGCCAGACCCAGACCCTGCGCAGTCGACAACAGTGTCATATTGAAGATCCCGTTTCCTTCTGAATATTCGTTCCCTTCGGGACACAGCTCCAATGGATTCGCCGGTGCAGTGACGATCTTCTGTTATTATCGTAGAGCAGGACTCTTAAGTCTGCTCATGGCGGCACTTATTGCATTTTCCAGACTTTACTTCTTCGTTCATTACCCGACGGATATCCTGGGCGGAATCTTATTGGGAACGCTGGATGCGCTGTTGGCGGTTTGGCTTGTGAAACACTTGGAGAACCGTGCAGATGCGCAGTCTGCATCGAACGCAGATAAAACCGAACACGTGCAGGAAAAATAAAATAACGGGACAGAAACCGGGATCAGACAGAAAGGGCAAAAACTTTGATGAACAGCAGAACGTTATGGAATGATAATTGGTATTTTGCCAAAACGGAATTAGGTGTGAAATGGGAAGACAGGCAGATCTGGGAAGCCAAAATGCAGCCGGTGGATCTGCCCCATGACTGGTTGATCTATGATACGAAGAATCTCTATGAAGACAGCATCGGCTGGTATCGGAAGAACTTTGCCTATGCCCCGGATAAAACAGGAAATGATGACCGTGTCATCCTCCGCTTTGAAGGTGGCTACATGGATTCTTCTATTTATGTAAACGGTGAGCACCTTGGCGACTGGAAATACGGCTATTCTACCTTTGACTGGGATATTACGGATGCTTTACATAAGGGAGATAATGAAATCGTTCTGCGTGTCGTATTTCAGGCGCCCAACAGCAGATGGTACAGCGGTGCCGGAATCTATCGGAATGTGTGGATGATCCGGCTGCCCAAGACACATATTCCTCTGGACGGCATCTATACATCTTCTGTTGAGACAAAAAATGGTTATGATCTGACCATCGACACGGAACTGGAATGGGGAACAGATAGTGGAAATTATGAACTGGAATACTGTCTGCGAGATGCTGATAACAGCAAAAGTCCCATAGAAACAGAAAACCAGGAGCTCTTCCGGGTAAAACAGCCTCTCACCTGTGGACAGAACAAGATATCCATAACGATCCCTGTGGATAATCCTAGAAAATGGGACATTACGGATCCTTACTTGTATGATCTGCAGGTATGCCTGTGGAGAGAGCAGGAGACCAACAGCCGGGAACTATGTCAGCAAGAACATTTCCGCATCGGTTTCCGCACCATGCAATTTGATCCTGCCAGGGGCTTTTTATTAAACGGCAGAAAAGTGCGCCTGAACGGTGCCTGCGATCACCATGACCTCGGAGCACTGGGAGCGGCTTTTCACAAAGAAGCCATGCGCCGCAAATTCAAACTCATGCGTTCCATGGGTGTCAATGCTGTGCGGACTTCCCACAATATGCCCGCTGTGGAACTGATGGAACTGGCGGATGAGATGGGATTTCTGATCGTATCCGAAGCGTTCGATATGTGGGAGATGGCAAAGAATCCTTATGATTATGCCAGATTTTTCAAGGAATGGATGGAGAAGGATGTACGCAGCTGGATCCGCAGAGACCGCAATCATCCTTCCGTTATCATGTGGAGCATTGGCAACGAGATTCCGGATACCCATGCGGATGCCCATGGACAGGAGATCACCCGTAGCCTCCTTACAGCAGTCAGAAAGTGGGATTACCGGAAGGTGGCACCGGTGACGATCGGTTCCAATTACATGCCCTGGGAAAATGCCCAGAAATGTGCGGATATCGTGAAAGTGGCGGGCTATAACTACGCGGAAAAATATTATGCGGAACACCATGAAAAGCATCCGGACTGGATCATCTACGGAAGTGAGACTTCCTCTGTGGTACAGAGCCGAGGGGTGTATCATTTTCCGTTGGAGAGGGCGAATCTGATCGAAGCGGACGAACAGTGTTCTGCGTTGGGCAACAGTACTACCAGCTGGGCGGCGAAAAATACGGAATACTGTATCACTATGGACAGAGATACCCCTTATTCCTGTGGTCAGTTCATCTGGACAGCCATTGACTATATCGGTGAGCCGACCCCTTATCAGACGAAAAACAGCTATTTCGGACAGATGGATACGGCGGGATTTCCCAAAGACTCCTACTACGTCTTCCGTTCGGAATGGACGGATGGGAAAAAAGATCCCATGATCCATGTATATCCCTACTGGGATTTTAATCCGGGACAGCAGGTGGACGTGCGGATCACCAGCAATGCTCCGGAGGTGGAACTGTTCGTAAACGGAGTGTCACAGGGAAAACAGCAGATCGATCATCAGAAAGGAACGGTATTGCAGCCTTCCTGGAAAGTACCGTATGCGCCCGGCAGTATCTGTGCCGTGGCATACGACGAAACGGGTAGGGAGATAGCCAGACAGGAGAGACATTCCTTCGGCAACACAGATCATTATGTATTAAAAGCAAATAAATCAGCCTTGCATGCTGACGGCGAGGACATGATCTTTGTGGAGATCTCAGCGGAGGACCGGGACGGATATCCTGTGGAAAATGCCTCCGATTATGTGAGAGTGACCGTGGAAGGTGCTGGAAGACTGGTGGGACTGGACAATGGTGACAGCGCCGATTACGATGCCTACAAGGGAACCGTACGTAAGTTGTTCCAGGGGAAATTACTGGCTATGATCGCAGCAAAAACTACGCCGGGGGAGATTCGTGTGACTGTGAAGGATGCATGGGCAGCCACAGTGAACAGCATGACCAATGAAACCGGCACTGGAACAGCAAAGGCAGCTGCCGGGCACCGCACGGCGACAGTGACGTTACAGGCAGTCGAAGCACCGATTCGTCCCGGTGTCTGCGCAACAGAAGAAAACAGAGAATATCCGCCCGCCTTTGTGGATCCCGGATTTGTTCCGGTGCGGAAACTGGAAATGAGCGCTCCCTATATGAGATTGACACCGGAGAAGCCGTATGTATTGCTACATACCCATATCTATCCCATGGAAGCCACAGACCGTAAGCTTCTCTGGAGCATTACTGACGCTTCCGGTATCCCCAGCCCTGTGGCAAAACTGGAGGAACTGGAAGACGGCGAGAGCATCCGGATCACAGGCGTCAGTGATGGCAGTTTTCAGGTAAGGTGTATGACCTGTAACGGAACAACCAATATTAAAATGATTTCCCAACTTGACTTTGCAGTGGAGGGCATGGGACAGACGTTCCATTCTCCGTATGAGCCGGTGACGGGTATTTCTTATGTCGGAAGTTTTGGCGGAGACGTAAGCCGCGGAGTGGAGAACAGTGCCGGAACGGACAAGGCACAGCCTACCGGACTGGTCTATGAAGCGTTAGACTTTGGTGAATTCGGAAGTGACGAGATCACGCTGTCCATTTTTGCCAATGATAATGATCCCCACCGGATTCAGATATGGAAGGGAGAGCCCGAAGAGAGCGGTTCCGGGACACAGGGAACACTGGTGGGTGAAATAACCTATCAGAAGCCGGGCATCTGGGAAGTCTTCCAGCCGGATACCTTCGTATTGCCCCAGAGATTAAAGGGTGTAACAAAACTGACAATAGTGTCAGAAGATAAAATTTTCCTGAAAGAGTTTCATTTCACCAGACAGGAAAAAGCTTATGCAAGACTGAGTGCTCTCACAGACGGAGTTACCTATGGTGACAGCTTTGTGAGAACCGGGGATGCCGTTGAACAGATCGGCAATAATGTCTCTCTCGAATTTACGGATATGAACTTTGGAGAAGCGGGAACCGATAGCATTGTCATCTGCGGAAGAACTCCTTTACAGCAGAATACGATCCAGCTTAGGTTTACCGATGGAGCTACACAGGTACTTCCCTTCCCGCACAGCGAGGAATATAGGGAACTGCGTTTCCCTCTGGAAAGAGTGACGGGAGAGCAGAATGTGACCTTCGTTTTCCTGCCGGGATGCAATTTTGATTTCAAATGGTTCCGGTTTGAAAAAAGCGGATATGAGGAGTAAGCGATAACTATGAGCAAATGGAACAGAAAAATATGGGCAGCAATACTGGTGGTGGGAATGACAGCGTCTCTGACTGCCTGTGGAGGCAGCAAAGGAGAAAACAGCAATGCGTCTGCTGCCGGTACACAGAATGAGATTGCCACCGTACAGGATGAGAGCGCAGACAGTAACACTGACAGCACCGGCAGTACCACGTCTCTGGTGCAGGACAACCGGGTACTGCAGATCCCGGACGACAACTACCGTACCTACTATGAGCTTTTCGTATATTCCTTCTATGACAGCGACGGTGATGGCATTGGAGATCTACAGGGCGTACTGGAAAAGCTGGATTACCTGAATGACGGTGATGATACCACAGATATGGATCTGGGAATCAATGGTATCTGGCTCATGCCGGTGATGCCCTCCGTCACCTATCATAAATACGATACCACGGATTATGAGAATATCGATCCGCAGTATGGCACTCTGGAAACATTTCAGGAGTTGCTGACGGCCTGTCATGACCGTGGGATCCGTGTGATCCTGGATCTGGCAATGAATCATTCTTCCAGCAGCCATCCCTGGTTCCAACAGGCTGCGGAGTATCTGAAGAGCCTGCCGGAAGGGGCGGAACCGGATAGTTCCGAATGCCCGTACGTGGATTATTACCATTTTTCCAGAGAATACCAGGGCGGGTATGCGCAGCTGGATGGAACGGCCTGGTATTATGAAGCGAGATTCTGGGACGGAATGCCGGATCTGAATCTGGAGAATGAGGCGGTACGCCGGGAATTTGAGCAGATCGCGGACTTCTGGCTGGATATGGGTGTGGATGGCTTCCGACTGGATGCGGTGAAAGAGTATGTTACCGGATCCACAGAGGACAATGTGGAAATTCTAAGCTGGTTCGCGGATTATGTTCATGGCAAAGATCCGGAGAATTATCTGGTGTGTGAATGCTGGACGGATCAGAATACCTATGCCAAATATTATGAGAGCGGCGTGGACAGCATGTTTGATTTTGCTTTTGCCGACAAGTCCGGTATCATTGCCAATGTGATGAACGGTAAGGCATCGGTAACATCTTATGCAAAGAATCTGGAAACAGAGCAGGGCATGTATGCGCAGTACAATCCGGATTATATCAATGCTCCCTTCTACACCAATCATGATATGGGACGCAGTGCAGGCTACTATGCCGGGGAGAATAGCGAAGCTCAGACGAAAATGGGCAATGCCCTTAATCTCTTAATGAATGGCAATGTATTCCTCTATTATGGGGAAGAACTGGGCATGAAGGGCTCCGGCAAAGACGAGAACAAACGGGCCCCCATGTACTGGAGCAAGGACGGCAATGCGGAAGGCATGTGTAAGGGCCCGGCAGATATGGATGATTTCCGGATGAAATTTGACAGTCTGGAAGAACAGCAGGAGGATCCCGATTCCATCTATAATTATGTGAAACAGGTGATCCGTGTCCGCAACCAGAACCCGGTGATCGCCAGAGGCACCACCGCTTATCTGGAGCAGTATTCCGGTGAACAATGCTTTGCCCTGACAAGAAGCTATGAAGGCAGTAACTTATTATTGTTGGGAAATACCTCTGCGGAGGCTGTGAGCGTGGATCTGACCGGACTTACCGTAGGAGGCACCACAGCGGAGGAACTGGTACTGCTGGGGGAACTTTATACCGGAGAAGAGATCGCGGAGCGTGCCGGTACTGTAGTTACGCTTCCGGCTTATTCGATCCTGATCCTGGGAGAAGAATAAGACGAGCAAAACAGAATACAGGAACAAAAACAGGTCTGTGGGCGAACCCTACAGACCTGTATGCTTTCTTACAAAATCTTCAAATTCGTTTACCGGTAACGGCTTCGAGAAGTAGTAACCCTGAATATCATCACAGTGAAGATTCTTCAGAAACTCTACCTGATCCGAAGTTTCTACACCCTCTGCGGTAATAGTCATACCGAAGCTCTGCAGCAGCTGCGTGATATGCAACAGCAGCTTTTCACCGTTCCGGTCACCAATGTAATCGATCAGACTCTTATCCAGCTTGATCGTATCGAAATGCATGACATTCAGCGAAGACAGAGAAGAATATCCGCTTCCGAAATCATCCAGCAGTAGAGTAAATCCCGCTTTATGGAACTGCTCGATCAGGGAGGAGATATCACTGTTATTAATGGTAGCACTCTCGGTGATCTCCAGCGGAACATATTTCGGATCCAGCTGGAAAGAATTCAAAAGCTCCCAGTACTTATCTACCACATTGCTGTAGTATAGGCTGACTCTGGAAATATTTACAGAAATCGGATACAATTTTGCTCCAGCCTGCAGCCATCTCTGCTGTTGTGCGCACACCGTGCGGAACACATATTCGTCCAGTGTTGTGATATTACCGTTTTTCTCAAATAATGGAATGAACTTGCCGGGAGAGAGCATGGTGCCGTCGGGGCGCTTCCAACGGATCAGAGCCTCCGCTCCCAGAATGTTTCCGGTGACGGGGTCTACCTTCGGCTGATACCACAGCTGGAATTCTCCGTTCTTCAGGGCATCTTCGAAGACATCTTCCATCAGACGATCCTCGGAGAGCTGTTTGATATCCAGCTCATCATAAAAAGCATAATGCCTGGTACGTTTTCCTTTTATCGGATACATGGCCTGTACAGCCTTGCCGTAATTCTGTTCGATTTCCTTATGATCGGCGGTCTCATAGATGCCGCACAGTGGGAACAGTTTCGGAATATTAAGCTTTGTGGACAGATTGGAAATATCCTGACACAGGCACTCCAATCTGGGTTCTAAGGTACACCGGTCATTATCCCGCAGGAACAGGATGAACCGGTCTGCATTGATGTGGGCAGAAAATTCACCCAGATGTGTACCGGTTTGCAGGAGCTTCCATACTTCCAACAGTGTTTCGTCACCCTTGGCCACACCACAGGTATTATTGATCAGCTTGAAATCCTGAAGATCCAGGGCAACATAGAAGCCGCTGTCTCCGCCTCGGTGGGATAATTTCTCCTTGAAGCAGGCAAAATTATCACCATTTGTCAGAGGATCCACATAAGCCAGACGATATAACTGCCTGCGCCGTGTCCGGATACTGTGCACAAAAGCAAAAGTACCGACTCCGGCGATCACAATGATCAGCAGGATCAGCAGCCGCACCTGAAACAATATCGGAGCGGAACGACTGGAAAGTACCTGATCGGGAACAATAGTCAGGGCGAACCACTGTCTGTCGCTGCGGAGATTGTCCATTGCAGCCGCATAGTAATAATACTTCTGACTGCCTCCATAGAAATAACCACCGTTGGAAGAAGAACTCTGAAGCAGCGTATGCAGATCCTGCAAGGGCTGGTCGTTACGGGCATTCTGAGTCAGATAATCGGACATACGGTCGGCTTCCTGCAGGGAAGCCGGTGCATTGGAAGATGTGGCGATCAGGTCACCGTCCTGATTTACCAGACAACTGAATCCCTGATTATTAAAGGATTGCACGCCTAAAATTTCTTCAAAATGCTGGTTCCGATAGGTGGCAAATAAAACACCGATAATGGAATCACTCTGATCATATACGGGAATGCTGAATACATTGATGGGCTCCGGAGTACCCATTCGATCCTGAAGAGTATTGGTAATACCGGGAAGCCCCTGCATACCATCTTTGAAAAAATCTCTGCTGGACAGATCTTGTACATAGCCGTCAGTGGCCATTGCCTGACCATCCGGTGAGATGAAGCCAATCCGCTTAAACCCATAGGTGGAGACGAAAGATTCCAACTGTGCGGCAATGGAGCTGGCATTGGCTGTACCCGGGGAAACACTGATCGCATCGGCAAGGCTGTATAATAAGTTGAAGTTTTCACGGATCTCCTGCTGTACGATCAGGGCGTTCTGCGTGGCAACATCCCGGAGAGTGGACTGTACTTCTTCCTCTGTATCCTGTGTGATCTGGGCAGAACTCCACATGACGGTGGAAATTACCAGTACCAGAGCAATGCCCAGAATGATCAAGGTCTGCTTTGGCAATTTACTTTGTTTCATTTTATATCCTCTTATGTATGTTATAAAAATTACCCTATATAATATAATATTATACACCTTTACGATTGCATGGCAACAAAAACTGCATTGACAGTCCGGATTTCCTGTGCTACTGTAAGAATACACAAATGCAATGAGGAAGAGAGTATCTATTTTATAGAAGTTTTACAGAGAACATTCCGGCAGGCTGAGAGGAATGAAACGGACAGATGGAGAAGATGGCTTCTGAGCGGCGCACCGAACGGACACCGGGACAGAA
>OAWP01001508.1_pt1 | contig 13845 bp, 10 predicted proteins | sample 1517081 | NCBI WGS metagenome assembly OAWP01 (sample SAMEA2580167, study PRJEB22360) | human gut metagenome | biome: human gut; feature: human-associated habitat; material: faeces | place: Denmark | collected 2008/2010 | reverse complement strand
ATTTTCAAGGGCGTGGTGCGGCGGGCGAGTGTTTTTTCCCTGCCGCTGCGTCTGCTCGGATCGTTCTTCCACATCGCGATGAACGGCATGGCGGCGAGTGACAAGATTTTCAAAATCCTTGATCTGCCGGAGCCGCAGGCGGGAGAACGGACGCTGCCGGACGGACCGCTGGATGTTGTGTTGGAGGATGTGCATTTTTCCTATGAAGAAGACCGGGAAATCTTAAAAGGCATTGACCTTACACTCCCGGCGGGCAGTTTTGTATCGCTGGTCGGCGAATCCGGCTGCGGAAAGAGTACGATTGCGGGTATCCTTGCGGCAAAGAACCGTGGATATACAGGGCGCATCACCCTGGGCGGTGTGCCGCTCTCGGAAGTCGCTGAGACGGATCTGATGAAGCACGTTGTTCTGGTCCGCCACAACAGTTACTTATTTAAAGGAACCGTAGAAGAGAACCTGCGCATGGCGAAACCGGATGCGACGAAGGAGGAGATGGAGGCGGTTCTGCAGAAAGTCAATCTGCTGGGATTCTTACAGACACAGAACGGACTGCAGACAGGGCTTCTCGAAAAAGCAGGAAACCTCTCCGGCGGCCAGTGCCAGCGTCTTGTGATTGCGCGGGCGCTGCTTCGGAGCGACAGTGCGGTGTATATCTTTGATGAAGCCGCATCGAATATTGATGTCGAGAGTGAAGAGCTGATCATGAATGTGATTCATGAACTCGCAAAGACGAAAACGGTATTGCTGATTTCCCACCGCCTTGCGAACGTCGTACAGTCAGATCAGATTTATTTCCTGAAAAACGGTACCATCTGCGAGCGTGGAACGCATGCGGAACTGATGGAACAGAACGGCGCATACCGTCATCTGTACGACAGCCAGATGGTACTGGAAAACTATGGAAAGGAGGGGAATGCATGATGAACGAGAAGAAAAATACAGCAAAACGCAGAAGCGCCCTCCGGATTATGGGAAGCCTGATCGGGCTGGTGAAGCCATTGCTTCATATTATGATGGCGGCAATTATTCTTGGAACAATGGGATATTTATGTGCGATCTTCCTGACGATTCTGGCAGGACAGGTCATCGTGCATGGCTTACTGACGGGCGCGGCAGGGACGAGCCTTTCGGTGCAAAACATGTGGCTTGTACATACCCCGGTAAAAACGATACTCACGGTGATGATCGTGATCGCGGTGCTGCGCGGCATTCTGCATTATGCGGAGCAGTACTGCAACCACTTTATTGCTTTTAAACTGCTGGCGATCATCCGCCATAAAGTGTTTGCAGCTTTGCGGAAGCTCTGCCCGGCGAAGCTGGAAGGACGGGACAAAGGAAATCTGATTTCGATTATCACAACCGATATCGAACTTCTGGAAGTATTCTATGCGCATACGATTTCCCCGATTGCGATTGCAGCATTAACTTCTCTGATTATGGTATGCTTCATTGGAAGATACCATGTTCTGGCAGGGCTGCTTGCACTTGCGGCGTATCTGACGGTCGGCGTTGTGATCCCGATGTGGAACGGAAAGCGCGGAAGCCAGAAAGGAATGGAGTTCCGGACAGGCTTTGGCGAGCTGAACAGCTTCGTGCTGGATTCCCTGCGTGGCCTCGACGAGACGATTCAGTACGGACAGGGCGAAAAACGGAAAGAGCAGATGTCAGGGCGGTCGAAAGAACTGGCTTCTGTGCAGGAAAACTTAAGCCGCATGGAAGGCTCCCAGCGGTCTGTCACCAACATGGTGATTCTTCTGGCATCGTTCGGCATGCTGGCACTGACGATCTATCTTTACACGAAAGGCGGGATCGGATTTGAGGGAGTCCTGACCTGCACAGTCGCGATGATGGGTTCCTTCGGCCCGGTCGTGGCGCTGTCCAGCCTGTCGAATAACCTGAATCAGACGCTGGCAAGCGGCGAGCGTGTGCTTTCCCTTCTCGAGGAAGCGCCGCTGGTGGAGGAAATTCCGGGAGATGCGGCATCCGGCGGTGACCACGCATTTGCAGGAGCCGAGGCGCAGAATGTAACGTTTGCCTACGAAGACGAGACGATTCTGGATCAGTATTCGCTGAAACTGGAACCGGGAAAAATCACCGGCATCCACGGCGCGAGCGGTTCCGGAAAATCGACGATCTTAAAACTTCTGATGCGCTTCTGGGATGTCCAGACGGGGCGCGTTTCCGTGGACGGAGCCGATGTCCGCAAAATCCCGACAAAGCATCTGCGCGATATGGAAAGCTATGTGACGCAGGAGACACACCTGTTCCACGATTCGATTGCGAACAATATCGCTATTGCAAAACCCGGCGCGAAGCGGGAAGAAATTATGGAGGCGGCGAAGAAGGCGTCCATACATGATTTCATCATGACACTGCCAAATGGCTACGACACCGAAGTCGGAGAACTCGGCGATACGCTGTCCGGCGGAGAAAAACAGCGGATCGGTATCGCGCGGGCATTCCTGCATGACGCATCCATGATCCTGCTGGACGAGCCGACATCGAATCTTGATTCCTTAAATGAAGGAATTATTCTGAAATCCCTGAAAGAATCGGCAGAAGAGAAAACCATTGTGCTCGTATCGCACAGAGTGTCCACGATGAACGTCGCGGATGTGGTATATGAAATGGAAAATGGCCGGATTTCCTGATTTTACAGCACTTGACAGAGAAAAGACGATGTGCTACACTAACAGTCGTTAAAGAAAAGACAATTAAATATCGATGTGTAAGGTGTCGGACATACGTGTCCGGTGAAAAGGGAAGCAGGTGTGAATCCTGCACGAACTCGTCACCGTATTTTGCAAGCAGGGGAATGATCCACTGGGAAACCGGGAAGGAGACCGATGCGCTGGAGTCAAATCCTGAAGCAATGAGCCGGGAGACCTGCCTTTCGCAGTACAGGAACGTTACGTTCGTGCCACGAGGAACTGGCAGTACAAAACAGGAAAGCGGACATTTGCCCCACAGCGGGTGAGATGGTTTTCTTTGTGATGAAAATACTGGAAGCCCCTCGTTGAAAAACGAAAGGGCTTCTTTCTATTTACGCGGGCAACGAGCCAAAGTCCGTGCTTGCACGAGACCTTAGCGACTGCCGCGATAACTTGAGAAACTCGCGGAGCGTGTTTCTCATAGTTTGAAATGTAAAACGTCCCCGATATTGGTTGTTGCAAAGATACCAGCAAATGGGAGGAAAACAAAAATGAAAAAGAAACTTGTAGTCGCTTTAATTTCAGCAGCTATGGTAACATCTATGCTCGGCGCATGCGGAAGCAGCAACGCATCCAGCAGCAGCGCAAGCAGCACAGCAACAAGCAGCGTAAGTGCATCTTCCGCATCTGAGGAAGACACCACAGCAGCAAGCAGCAGCGTAAGCGCATCTTCTGCATCTGAAGAGGTATCCGCAGATGCAGACCAGGAGGCAGCAGATAAAGTGGCAGCTTTGATTGACGCAATTTATGTACAGGAAAGAAATGATAACACCGACGAGCAGTGCAAAGAAGCAAAAGAGGCATGGGATGCCCTGACAGACGCACAGAAAGAACTCGTAGAAGGTGAGAACGCAGATCCGGATTACTTCGGAAGAGACACAGGGGATGCTTCCAAGGATGATCCGTTAAACGGAGACGAGATCGGCGAGAATGAGCTTCTGGTTGTAAGCTTTGGTACTTCCTTCAACGACAGCCGTGCTGAGGATATCGGAGGCGTTGAGAAAGCTCTGCAGGCTGCATATCCGGACTGGTCCGTAAGACGTGCCTTCACTGCACAGATCATCATCAACCATGTACAGGCCCGCGATGACGAGAAGATCGACAACGTAGATCAGGCACTGGAAAGAGCTGTAAGCAATGGCGTGAAAAAACTGATTATTCAGCCGACTCATCTGATGCACGGCGCAGAGTACGACGAGCTGAAAGAAGCAGTAGATAGCTATAAAGATAAATTTGAGTCCGTAACCATCGCAGAGCCGCTGCTTGGCGAGGTTGGAAGTGACGCTACCGTAATCAACGAGGACAAACAGGCCGTTGCAGAAGCAATCACGGCACAGGCAGTAAAATCTGCAAATTATGACAGTCTGGATGCAGCAGCAGAGGACGGCACTGCTTTCGTATTTATGGGACATGGTACTTCCCACACTGCAAATGTAACCTACAGCCAGATGCAGACACAGATGGATACTCTTGGATACAAAAACGTATTCATCGGAACCGTTGAGGGCAAGCCGGAAGAGACCGCTTGCGAGAACGTGATCGAGGCAGTAAAAGCAGCCGGATACAAGAAAGTAATTCTTCGGCCGCTGATGGTTGTTGCAGGTGACCACGCAAACAACGATATGGCAGGCGAGGATGAGGATTCCTGGAAGAGCCAGTTTGAGGCATCCGGTGCATTCGACGAGATCGACACTCAGATCGAAGGTCTTGGAAGAATTGATGCTGTTGAGCAGCTGTATGTACAGCATACCAAGGCAGCTATGGACGGCAACGGCGTTCAGGACGATGCTGAATAATTAGGGGTTGCATTCCGAACGTAAAATAGAGTAAAATAAGATCCGGCAGTACGGCTGAAGAGACTCAGTGTGCTGTCGGATTTTAAGTTGAGCGGATGAAAAAGATCCGCTTCAAGGTGATACAAGGAGGAAATTTATTATGAGAAAAAAATTGGCAGTTCTTTTTCTTGGAGCAGCACTGACTGTATCCATGCTCGGCGCATGTGGCGGAAAGGATGCAGCGTCATCTTCTGCATCTGCAGTATCTGCGTCTTCTGCGGCAGACGCATCTTCCGCTTCTGTACAGGATGCATCTAAGGCAGAGAGCAGTACATCCACATCAGATGTTTCAGCAGAAAGCGCATCGGCAGCGGAGACTGCAGGAGAAAGCAGCGCATCAGAGCTGGAAGACGGTACGTATACGGCAGACTTCAATACAGACAGCAATATGTTCCATGTCAATGAAGCAAAAGAAGGAAAAGGTGTCCTGACGGTAAAAGACGGAAAAATGACCATCCACGTCAGCCTGGTATCCAAAAACATTGTCAATGTCTTTGTGGGAACAAAAGAAGAAGCGCAGGCAGACGGTGCAGAGCTGATCGAGCCGACCACAGATGAGGTAACGTATTCTGACGGAACCACAGATGAAGTGTACGGCTTTGATATCCCGGTAGAAAAACTGGACGAGGATTTCAATGTTGCGATCATTGGTAAAAAAGGAACCTGGTATGATCATGTAGTCAGCGTATCCAATCCGGTACCACAGGAGTAATCCGGGAAAAAACAAAAAAGATATCCACAGAAGGTGAACCATTTTGCACCGCCTGTCCACAGAAATTGTGGACAGAGAGGGGAAAAACGGTTCCCTTTGTGGATATCTTTTCTTATTTCTCCGGAAACAGTTTGCGGAACAGAAAACGGATGAAGGGTCCGCAGTACATGAGCTGCCAGAAGAAGGCAACCGGGAAATTTAAGAACGTGGTTTGGAGCCAGACAGCGACAAATTCTTTTCCGGCATTTTTAAACAGCAGTGTTGCAATAAAACTCATAATCGGACACATAATAGCAATAATCATAATGGAAATTGCCAGCGTGATTACGATCGGACGATCCTGCGGTGTTACCATGCAAAAAGCTAATTTGTGAGCCAGATGATCCACGAGGAAAAACTCGAGGATAAAAGCGGCCGGCCACATGATTATCATCTCGTGAAACGCCATCAGAAAGACCTGATTTGTCATTCCGCCGATGTTCATGGAAATGTTGTAGCAGATCATGGCATAGACCATCAGAAAGGACATCATGAGGGTAAATACAACGTTTTGAAATTTTGTTTTTGGCATCGATTGTTCTCCTTTTCTTTGCAATTTTGAAAAATGGGCGCAAAAAAGACACATGTGTTGTTCGTTAACCAAGCAATGCACTTGTGCCGTTTCCAATCTGATACCAATCTTTTCTGCAGTTTTTAATTTTGAACCGTCGATTATTATAACGTCTCCGGCGGCGTTTGGCAAGAGGAAATTGAGAAATTTTTAAAAAAGACAGATAAACAAGAAAATTCGATGCGTGCTGGAAGCACGGTTTGGCGAATGGTGCGGGGAACGGCACCGGCGGGAAAAAGAATGGATTGCGAAACGGGAGCGGGATTGCTACAATAGAACATAGTGAAAACAAAGAGAAAACGCAAAAGGAAATCAATATTATGTCAGAGATCAGAAAAATCGAAAACTTTGCGGCGCCGGAGCTCGACGTGTATGCGCGTCTTTCAGAACCGCAGTTATTGCACTATTATGAACCGCAGCCAGGCCTTTTTCTTGCGGAGAGTCCGCGTGTCATCGAGCGTGCGCTGGATGCCGGATATGAACCGGTTTCGTTCCTTGCCGGAAGCGCAGAGCTTGCCGCAAACGAAGCACTCTTTGCGCACTGCCCGGACGCGCCGGTCTATACAGCAGAGACGAAGGTGCTGGAACAGCTCACAGGCTTTGCCCTCACGCGCGGCATGCTCTGCGCGATGCACCGCCGCACGCTTCCGGCTATGGAGGAAATCTGCCGGAATGCCCGCCGCGTGGCGATTCTGGAAAATGTCGTGAACCCGACGAATGTCGGTGCGATTTTCCGTTCCGCCGCCGCGCTTGGCATCGATGCCGTGCTCCTCACATCAGGCTGCAGCAACCCGCTGTACCGCCGCGCCATCCGCGTGAGCATGGGAAATGTCTTCCAGGTCCCGTGGACCGTGCTGCCAGGCGGCAGTTACTGGCCGGAGCAGGGAATTGCTTCACTGCAGGAACTTGGATTTTATACCGTTGCGATGGCATTAAAAGAAGACTCCGTTCCGATGGATGATCCGTCGTTAAAAACGCATGAAAAGCTCGCCATTCTGCTCGGAACCGAGGGTGACGGACTGGCAAGTGATACGATCGCTGAAACAGATGCAACCGTGCTGATTCCGATGACACACGGTGTGGATTCACTGAACGTCGCTGCGGCGAGCGCTGTCGCATTCTGGGAGCTGGCGGGAAGAAGATAAAGATGTTCCGTCGGTACCGGAGATTACGGAATAAAAATAGGATCAGAGATAGATTTTCGGGATGCATATTTTGATGCATCCCTTTTTGAATTTACGGATTTTGAAATTCCTTCCGATACATCTGCGGCGTACATCCCACTTTGTTTCGGAACTGCCGGTTGAAGTTGGAAAGGTTGCGGAAACCATTGTCGTACGCGATTTCGGACACACTCCGCGTCGTACTGCGCAGCGCCTCGCAGGCGGCTTTGATCCGAAGCTGTGTCAGATATTCAACGGCCCCGAGTCCGAAGGTCTGCTTAAAACAGCTCATAAAATAGCTTTTGCTCAAATGCGACAGCCTGGCAAGTTCCTCTATGGTAATCGGGTCGGCGAAGTGCTCCTGGATATAGGCGAGCACAGGCCGCAGGTTTTCAGCCGCAGGCATGGCGGGACGATCGGTGCAGAGTTCCGGCGATGCGGCGAGCAGATAGAAGAAGCGGAGCAGCTCACTTTTCAGCAGAAGATCGGAGACAGCAGAGTTTTCACGGATGCAGCGGAAAATCTGATGGACGGATGCAGAAAGTGCAGCATAACCGGAATGTTCGGGTGAAATCGGTGCCTGGATGCGGCGCCGGGCGGAGAAAAACGGCTGCAGAATTTCCGTGTAGCTGCGGTCGTCATACCCGCCGATCAGCATATTCTGGTGGAAAACAATCGTATCATAAAACATCGACTCCTGCTCGGCGGGCAGAATGGCATGTACGAGGTTCGGCTGAATCAGAAAAATATCACCGGCATGCGCCGTAAGCAGACGGTCCTCATACTGAAAATACCCCGTTCCGCGTTTGATATAATTCAGCTCCATCTCCCCGTGCCAGTGCAGCGGTACGCCGGGAAAATAGTCGGGCATCCGGCAGTCATAATAACTGTAGGGAACCTGCATGGAGCCGTGCTGGCGTTTTTCTTTCGCAGCAGAAAGCATCATAAAATCATCCTCCAAAAAGCATGTCCGTAAAATGCCGGAAATGGCAGAGCGCGGCATGCATAAAATCATAGAATAGTATTAGAATGAAATAGGAAATTACTGGTATTTCAGCGGATACAGTAGTAATATATCATATAGAAACACTTGCTGCAACGACGAAAATACAGCAGAAATAAGAGCGAAAGAGGAAAAGAAAAAATGTCAAAATGGTTAGATAACGCAGTATTTTATGAGATTTACCCGCAGTCCTTCAACGACACCAACGCCGACGGAATCGGAGATTTCCAGGGTATCATTGAAAAATTAGACTACATCAAGGAACTGGGCTGCAACGCCATCTGGATCAACCCGTGCTTCCTGTCCCCATTCGGTGATGCAGGATACGATGTCGCAGATTACTGCCGCGTTGCACCGCGCTACGGAACGAATGAGGATCTGAAGAGAGTTTTCGAAGAGGCACACAAACGTGACATGCACGTTCTGCTCGACCTGGTTCCGGGCCATACATCTGTTGAGCATCCATGGTTCAAAGAATCCATGAAAGCAGACCGCAATGAATTTACAGACCGCTACGTATGGACCAATAACGTATGGGAAGCACCGGAAGGAATGGGAAGCCTGCGCGGCATTTCCGAGCGTGACGGCGCCTGCGCCATCAACTTCTTCTCCAACCAGCCGGCCCTGAACTACGGCTTTTATCAGCCGGATCCGGAAAAACCGTGGCAGCAGTCCTTTGATGATGAGGGACCGCAGGCAACGCTGGCAGCGATGGAAGATGTCATGAGATTCTGGCTGAACATGGGCTGCGACGGCTTCCGTGTCGATATGGCGGGCTCCCTGGTAAAGAACGATCAGGAAGGCAAAGGAACCATCCGCCTGTGGCAGCAGGTACGGAAATTCCTCGACGCCGAGTTCCCGGATGCAGCCATGGTATCCGAGTGGGGCGAGCCGGACAAATCCTTACAGGGCGGCTTCCACATGGACTTCCTGCTTCACTTTGGACCGTCCCATTACAACGATCTGTTCCGCTGCGATGAGCCATTCTTCTCCAAACGCGGAAAAGGAGATATCTCTGAGTTTGTAGAGACCTACAAAACCAACTACAATAAGACCGCACAGAAAGGCCTGATCTGCATCCCGTCCGGAAACCATGATATGGACCGTCTGGCACGCCGTCTGCAGGGGGATGAGCTGAAAATTGCTTTCGCTTTCCTTCTTTCCATGCCAGGTGCGCCGTTCATCTACTACGGTGATGAAATCGGTATGCGCTACGTCGAAGGCCTGAAATCCGTTGAGGGCGGATACAACCGCACCGGTTCCCGTTCTCCGATGCAGTGGGATGACAGCACCAACGCAGGATTCTCCAGCGCACCGGCCAGTGACCTCTACATCACCATGGACCCGGGCAAGGACCGTCCGACCGCCAAAGCACAGATGGCCGATCCGGATTCCCTGTACCACGAAGTTAAAAAACTCATCCAGATCCGCCAGAGCAGCAAAGCACTCTTAAGCCGCGGAACCATCGAGTTCGTTTATGCAGAGAAAAACCAGTATCCGCTGGCATACGTCCGTGAGGCAGAGGGCGAAAAAGTCCTCGTCATCATCAACCCATCCGACAAAGAGCAGTCCTTCCCATACAGTGCAGAGCTGAAGGATGCCCTCTACACGATCGGAGGAAAAGCAGAATCCAAAGACGGAACCATCACCATCCCGGCACAGTCCGCAGGATTCTATCATATCTGATCGAAAATAAAAATGACAGGGAGATCCAATCGAATTTTTTCGGAGGATCTCCCTGTTTTTAAATATGATACACTCTCAGCTCATGCAATGCCCTGGTCGCTGCAATATACTGCGCCTGCATCATCATCTCCCGTTTCTCGTCCTTCGGGAAAATCGAGAACACCTGATCAAACTCCAGCCCTTTCGCCAGATAAAATGTGGTAACCGTCAGTCCTTTCTTAAAACTGGAGCTGTCACGGTTCAGCCAAGAAAGCCGCTTTTCACAGTCAAAATCTTTTTCTGCCAGAATCTCCCGCAAAATCAAATAAGCCCGTTCCGCCGTCTTCTCATCCGGGACAATCACCGCCGCCGTCTCATACGTTTTCTCATCTGGAAACAGCGTATCCACTGCCTCCCGCAGAGCCGCCTCAAGATCCGTGACATCCCGTTCCAACACCGGCATTCCGTGCCGTTCAAACAGCTCCAGATCCGTCACGCCAATGAGATTTGCCGCATACGACGCAATTTCCACCGTATTCCGGTAACTCTTCCGCATCTCAATCCGCCGCAGATCCTTCCCGAAAATCCCCGGTAAAAACTGCAGTACATCCTGCTGCTGATCCGCCATCGTCTGCGCCCGGTCGCCGAGAATCGTCATCTTACAGGAAAACATCCGCCGGATAATCAGATACTGGAGCCGCGAATAATCCTGCATTTCATCAATCACCAGATGCTTAATATTCGACCGCTCCGCCTGCCGCGACAGGCGGTACTTCAGATACAGAACCGGATACACATCCTCATACCGCAGTTTCCGCTTCTCCAACGGCCGCCGCGGCAGCGTCTGATATCCCTCTTTCTTCAGAAAACGATTGTAGAGAACATAAAAATCCATCGTCTCATACATCTTCTGGAATTTTTCGATGAGCGGAATCCGCTCCTCCTCCGGCAGATCCCGGTTCAGCAGCGTCTCGATCTCGTCAATAAACGTCTCCGCCACCGCATCCATCCGCGAGAGCAGCGGAATATCCGCAAACTTGTCATAAAACAGCGTAATAATCTCCGATTCTGACTTCACAAACGACTTATACGAAACGTCTGAGAAATTCATCAGCTCGTCCTCAAGCTCCAGCGCAAATCCCTCCATCTGGTCCACAAACGCCTGCGACTGTTTTAAAGCAAACCGTTCTGCGGCTTTTGGATCCCGCATCTCCCGCTCAATCTGATCACAGCGGTCCTCACAGTCCGCCGCCGTGTCCTGTAATTTGCGGTAAGCAAAGAGATCAAAACTCATCTCCTGAATATTCTCCTCACCGAGCTCCGGCAGAATATGTGAAATATAATCCGAAAATACCCCGTTCGGCGATAAAATCAGAATATTCGAAGACTTCAGATTCTGTCTGTCATGATACAAAAGGTAGGCAATCCGATGCAGCGCCACCGATGTCTTGCCGCTTCCCGCCGCTCCCTGAATTACCAGAATCCGGTCCTTCGTATTGCGGATGATCGCATTCTGTTCCTTCTGAATTGTGCGGATAATATTCTTCAGCTGTACCTCGCCGTTGCTGCCAAGCTCCGCCTTTAAAATATCATCATCAATTTTCACATCACTCTCAAATCCGTAAATCATCTTTCCATCCCGGATCTTATACTGCCACTTGGAACAGATTTCCCCTGTCATCTCGCCGCCCGGCGCCAGATAGGAAGCCGGCCCGCGGTCAAAATCGTAGAAAAGACCGCTGACCGGGCTTCTCCAGTCGTAAATCAGCGGCAGCTCGCCCGGCCGCTCCGCAAAATTGCCGATGCCGATATAGAAAATTTCCGGCTCATCATCCCCGTCATAGCAGAAATCCACACGCCCGAAGAACGGAGAATCCAGCATTTTCCGGAAGCGGCTCCGCAGAAGAAGCTGCTCCTGATTCGCATTCACCTGATGCAGCAGCGCCTGCTGATTGTCGTAATCCTCATATCCGTACTGGTCCATCTCGGTATAGTTCTGCCAGTAATAATCGTGCATATTTTCAATCTCTTTCTGTCCGTCCAGCAGAGACTGGCTGATCTCGGCAAGACGCGCCTGCAGCTTTTCCAGCACAAAAGAAAGATATTCCTGTCCGTTTTTCTGGTCTGTCATAAAAGGAAACCTCCTCTTAAAAATATAATGTCGAGTGCCGGAAAACCCGGCTGATCTTATCAGTATAGCAGACAGGCACGTTTCCTGCAATTCAAACATAAAATAAAGAAAAATCCCCTTTGAGGTGCCGCTTTTCTTGGAACCCTTTTTAAAACCACTGTCTGCACAGGAAGAAAAAAGCTGTCTGGATGCGTATCAGAGGGGCGATACAAAAGCCAGAGACATTCTGGTCGAGCGGAATCTGCGCCTGGTCGCGCACGTTGTGAAAAAGTATCAGGGCCTGCCCGATGATCTCGACGATCTGATTTCCATTGGAACGATCGGCCTCATCAAGGCGGTGATGACATATGATTCGAAAAAAGGAAACCGGCTGGCCGCATACGCCGCCCGCTGTATTGATAATGAGCTGCTGATGTATCTTCGGAGCAAAAAGAAAACGGCACGGGAGATTTCCCTCTACGAGCCGATCGGAACCGACAAGGAGGGAAATGAGATCCATCTGCTCGACATCGTGGAGGGCGGCGGGGAGGATATCGCGGAACAGTACAACCGGAAAGAGGACGCGGTGCGGCTGTACTGTTATCTGGATTCGGAATTAAAAGAGCAGGAAAAACAGGTGCTTCTTCTCCGGTACGGCCTTGGCGGAAAAGCAGAATACACACAGAAACAGGTCGCTGCCCGGCTCGGCATCAGCCGTTCGTACGTGTCGCGGATCGAGAAGAATGCAATTGAAAAGTTGCGGTTACGGTTTGCCGCTTCGTAAATGCTTGACATTTCAAACGGACTGCTTCTATAATAAAGGGTAAGGAAATCAGGTGCAGAAAAGGTTTCCTTATCCTTACTTTTTCGAACAAAAATCAAAGATAATATCTTCCCGGTGTTCTTGCCGGACATTTTCCCAAAATGAAAAATAAATAGGAACTATACGACCTGCTACTGAAAGAAAAGGAGGTTTTCTTTGTATTGCAGTGTATTATCAGCCACCGTCTCGGGCATGGAGATGATTCCGGTGCAGGTGGAGGCGGATGTCAGTGACGGCATGCCGCAGTTTACGATGGTCGGCTACGTGAGTGCCCAGGTAAAGGAGGCGCAGGACCGCGTGCGGACAGCCCTCAAAAACATGGGAATTTCCCTGCCGCCGAAACGAATTACGATTAATTTATCCCCGGCGGACGTCCGAAAAGAAGGATCGCGTTTCGATCTTCCGATTGCAGCGGGCGTTCTGATGACGCTCGGCCGGATTCCGCCCGGGTCACTCCGGAAAACGATGGTGCTCGGCGAACTCGGCCTTGACGGCCATGTGCAGGAGATCAGCGGTGTATTTCCGGCAGCGGCGAAGGCGCGGGAGCTTGGATGCACAACGCTTCTTGTTCCGGCCGGAAATGCCGCGGAAGGGGGTCTGGTCGGCGGGCTTCACGTCGTTGGAATCCAGAATTTACAGGAGCTTTTGAACTACTGCTGTGAAGGGAAAATGCCGTCGCTTCCGTCTATAGAAAATCAAAAGAAGGAGGACGGAAAAGAGCCGGACTTTTCCGAAGTGCAGGGCCAGACGGCGGCGCTGCGGCCGGATTTCACAATCTGCTGATGCTGGGGCCGCCGGGCAGCGGAAAATCCATGATTGCAAGGCGGATTCCGACGATCATGCCTCCGATGTCTGAGGAGGAGCAGATGGAAGTAACGCGGATCTACAGCATCGCCGGAATGCTTGCCAAAGGAGAGGGTGTCCGCCGGGAGCGGCCCTTCCGTGCTCCGCATCACACGATGTCGCCGCAGGCTCTTGCAGGCGGCGGAAAACAGCCGTCCCCGGGCGAAATTACGCTGGCACACCGCGGTGTTCTCTTCCTTGATGAACTCCCGGAGATGACGCGCACAACCATTGAGATCCTGCGCCAGCCGCTCGAGGAGCACCGGATTGTGATTTCCCGTGTCAGCGGAAACTATGTGTTCCCGGCGTCATTTCTGATGGTGGCGGCAATGAACCCCTGCCCCTGCGGCCTTTAACCCGGTTCGCTATT
>OAWP01001487.1_pt1 | contig 14021 bp, 9 predicted proteins | sample 1517081 | NCBI WGS metagenome assembly OAWP01 (sample SAMEA2580167, study PRJEB22360) | human gut metagenome | biome: human gut; feature: human-associated habitat; material: faeces | place: Denmark | collected 2008/2010 | reverse complement strand
CTCCCTCAATCCGCCACTGGCGGCGGTCGTCGTCGTTGCCCCCAAAGGGGGAGCCGATAAGAAAATTTTCATCCTCTGCAACATTCCGCCCCGCTCATTCGTATCCCACTTGAACTCCGTCTGAAATTTGATCTCCAAAACGTCAAAAAACTGAGGTATCATCCGGATTTCACAAAAGATTCTCAAGATTTGCGAAAGAATCTCCGGGCAAGCCTTGCAAGCCCCGGAACCGGGTGTATAATAGGGGTATCGCCTTTGATCCGCTCTGAGAAAAAAGAGCAGCCGCGCAATGCGTGGGAAAACACAGAAACGGTAGGAAGAAATGGAAAAATTCAGCGTCAAAAAACCGTTCACCGTTCTGGTTGCAGTCATCATGGTCATCATGCTGGGCCTTGTGTCCGTGCAGAATATGCAGACCAACCTGCTGCCAAACGTGAACACACCGTACCTGATGGTGGTCACGGTCTATCCCGGTGCCAGCCCGGAGCGTGTGGAGAACGAGGTCTCCGACGTGATGGAGAGTGCGCTGGGCACCATCTCGGGCGTGAAAAACGTTACCGCCACCTCGGCAGAAAACTACAGTCTGCTGCTGATGGAGTTTGAGGATGATACGGACATGAACAGTGCCGTGGTCAAGGTATCCAACAAGGTGGATCAGACCACCTCCAGCCTGCCAAGCACCTGCATGACCCCCTCCATCATTGAATATACCCTGAACATGAACGCCTTTATGACCGTGGCCGTCAGCCGCGAGGGCAGCGATTCCTATGAGCTGGCCGATTTCGTCAACGACACCATGGTCCCCTATATCGAGCGTCAGGGCGGCGTTTCCAATATTTCCGCCAATGGCCTGGTCACCCGGATGGTGCAGGTGCAGCTCGATCAGGAAAAGATCGATGCCATCAACGAAAAGCTGCTGGAAGTCATTGACGTGCAGCTGGCCGATGCAAAGGCCCAGCTGGACTCTGCCGAGGCCCAGATCGAGGCGGGCAGAAAGCAGTACGAGACCCAGCTGGCCAATTACGACAAGCTGGTCAGCGATACCATCAACAGCCAGTATTCCGGCGAACTGCAGGATTCCTTCATGCTGGTCAAAAAGCAGGCACAGGCCCTTCTGGACAGCGTCAACCAGCTCATTGCCGTGGTCAACGAGCCGGAGATCCAGCAGGCCCTGATCGATGTGCGGGACGGCCTGCAGCGGGTCGTGGACAAGTTCAACGAGACCGGAATGCAGGATATCGATTCTCTGATCGAGATCGTGGCGGAGCTGCGCGATATCACTGATAAGCTGACCACCGCTTTGCAGGAGCTGCAGCAGCGCCTGAACGCGCAAGGCGACACCGCCGGTACAACGGCCGGGGAACTGGCCGATGATCTGCAGGTGCAGCAGAGCCTGAACAACATCTATAGCACGCTGGAGAGCACCATCAAGGCCATGGACGACGTGCCCGGCCTGATGGACCAGTTCACCCAGATCGTGGGCAGCTATTCCCAGCAGCAGCTGCAGGCCTATATCAAGTTCACCGAGGCCCGCGAGATGCTGAACAATTACGAGAAGCAGCTGGAAGATGCCAAGCAGCAGTATGAGGATGCCAAGCAGATGGCCATGGAGAACTCCGACGTGGCCAAGATGCTGGATATTGACACGCTGGCACAGCTGATCTATGCCCAGAACTTCTCCATGCCCGCCGGTTATGTCAAGGATTCCAGCAACAAGTCCTGGCTGCTGAAGGTCGGCGAGGAGTACGACAGCATTGAGGATATCTCCGGTGCCCTGCTGCTCCATGTGGACGGCTTTGGCGATGTCCGCCTGTCTGACGTGGCCGATGTGCAGATCATTGACAACGCGGAGGACAGCTTTACCCGCCTGAACGGCGAGCGCTCCGTGGTGCTGAAGATCTTCAAGAGCAATTCTTCCAGCGCCGGTGAAGTTTCCGGCAACTGCAAGGCCGCCTTCAAGGAGCTGGAACAGAAATACGATGGCCTGCATGTGGTCGTGCTGTCCAACCAGGGCAACTACATCAGCATCATCGTCAGCAGCATCCTGAGCAGTATGCTCATCGGTGCGGCCCTTGCCATCATCGTGCTGGCCATCTTCCTCAAGGATATCAAGCCCACGCTGGTGGTCGGCATCAGTATCCCGCTGTCGGTGCTGTTTGCCGTGGTGCTCATGTACTTCACCGGTCTGGATATGAATATTATGACGCTGGCGGGCCTGTCCCTCGGCATTGGTATGCTGGTGGATAACTCCATCGTCGTCATCGAGAACATCTACCGTCTGCGCAGCCGCGGCGTGCCCGCAGCCCGCGCGGCGGTCCAGGGCACCAAGCAGGTGGGCATGGCCATCATGGCTTCCACCCTCACCTCTGTCTGCGTGTTCCTGCCCGTCATCTTCACATCGGGTGTCATCAAGAGCCTGCTGCAGCCCATGTCCATGTGCATCGGCTACTGTCTGGCTGCTTCCCTCATCGTGGCGCTGACGGTTGCCCCGGCGGCCTCCTCTACCCTGCTGAAAAACTCCAAGCCCAAAGAGCTCAAGTGGTTCGACAAGGTGCAGGAAAAGTACGTCAAGAGCCTGGAATGGTGCTTCCAGCACCGCTGGGCACCGTTGGGCGCGGCAGTGGTGCTGCTGGTGTTCTGCGGCTGGCGCGTGATGTCCATGGGCGTTGAGATGCTGCCCACCATCACCAGCAACGAGGCCATCGTCACCCTCTCCACCGAGAAGGATCTGACCAAGGAAGAATCCTATGCTGTGGCCGAGAATGTCATTGATGCCCTGCTGGCTGTGGACAACGTGGAAGAGGTGGGCGTTACCACCGACAGCCGCGTGGCCGGAATGGATGTCGGCCAGCTGGGTCTGCCCCAGACCATCACCGACCTGCTGAAAGCCGCCAACAGCTACGGCACCTACCAGATCAACGTGATGCTGGACGAGAGCCTCTCCTCCCGGCAGATCGAACAGGCCCGTGAGGCGCTGGAGGAAGCTGTGAACGGTGTGGAGAACTGCACCGCCACCGTTGAGATCAGCGGAATGCAGGAGCTGACCAGCCAGCTGGATATGGGCCTGACCGTCCAGGTCTCCGGCAACGACATTGATACCATGACTGCCCTCTCCGAGAAGGTGGTGGATATGGTCAACGAGATGGACGGCTTCACCAATGCCACCAACGGTCTGGGCAGCGGCGATGCCACCATCAACCTGCAGATCGACCGGGATAAGGTCCGCTCCTACGGCCTGACCGTGGCGCAGGTCTACCAGCAGATCGCCGCCAAGCTGACCACCACCACCACGGCCCAGACCCCCGTTGCCATCGATGGCTCCACCATGAATGTCCAGATCAGCAACAATCTGGACCCCATGACCAAGGAAAACATGATGGATATGACCTTTACGACCTCCGTCATGGCCGCCGACGGCACCACCGAGACCGGCACCTGCACGCTGGGCGATATGGCCACCTGGGTCACCGGCTCCACCCCGGACTCCATCACCAGCAAGAACCAGACCCGCTACATCAGCGTGACGGCGGACGCGGTGGAGGGCACCAATACCACCACCGAGACCCGCGCGCTGGAAAAGAAGCTGAACGAGTTTGCCGCATCCGACGAAATGCCCGAGGGCTGCAGCTTCTATATGGGCGGCGGCTCTGAGATCAACGGTATGGTGGTGGATCAGATGGGCCAGTGGATGTTCCTGGCTCTGCCCTTCGTCTACCTTGTTATGGTGGCCCAGTTCCAGAGCCTGCTCTCCCCCTTCATCGTTCTGTTCACCATTCCGCTGGCCTTTACCGGCGGCCTGCTGGGCCTGCTGCTCACCGGCCAGCAGTTGACCATGATCTCCATGATGGGCTTCATCGTTCTGATGGGCACGGTCGTCAACAACGGCATCGTGTTCGTGGATTACGCCAACCAGCTGCGCATCGGCGGCATGGAGCGCCGCGCGGCCCTGATCGCCACCGGCAAAACACGAATGCGCCCCATCCTGATGACCACCTTGACCACTGTTCTGGCTATGCTCCAGCTGGTGTTCAGCGGCGATATGGCCAGCCAGCTGATGAGCGGCATGGCCATCGTCATCATCTTCGGCCTGACTTACGCCACCCTGATGACCCTGTACGTTGTGCCCCTGATGTACGACATCCTCTTCAAGAAGCCGCCGCTGAACGTGGATATCGGCGATGAAAACCTTGACGACATCCCCGATGATGCCGCCGAGTATATCGCCCAGAACGCCGCTCAGCCGGAGTAAGAAAACTTCCCCAAAGCACCCTTCACAGCCATGTGAGGGGTGCTTTTTGTCAATCTGCTAAAAAATTTGCCGCAGCTTTGGCACAGTCTCTAAAAATTGGGGGGATTCAATAAAAAATATTGACAGGGGGGGGAGGGGGAGATGTAAAATGAGGTCACAATGCAGAAGGTGTAGGGGTATGCTTTCTGTGTGGTAAAATATCATTTTACATTGGAGGTTCTTACAAATGAAAATGCTCAAGAAAATGGCCGCTCTTCTGCTGGCCGGCGTTATGGCAATGGCACTGCTCACCGCTTGCGGCGATGACAGCACGCCTTCTTTTGGTAAGCAGGTTGAGGATGCAACTTTTGCTTCTGTAAAGGCATCTACTGGTATTCAGGTAAATGATGCAGATCTGAAGAAACTCGCTGAGAGCAAGATTGATCTGATTGACACCGAGAAGGGCACTTTTGATTTTAAGAAATCCTACTCCGCTGAGGAAGCCCAAAAGTTCCAGGAAGATGTGTATTCGACTGGTAAGGGTTCTATGACGATGGCATTACCTCTGATGAAGGATGGCAAAATGCAGAACAATGGTACCTATGAAGTAATGGAAATTACTGCGGATAACATTGGAAGTCTGAATCAGGGTACGGATGCTATGCACGATTTGCTGGATAAGATGGCAAGTGTAAATGGTATGTCTATCAAAATTACGAAAATTGGTGTTGCAGCTAAGACTGTAAATGGAAAGACTTACGCTGCAATTGCAATGACCTATGAGGTTACAGTTGATACATCTGCAATGCCCAAGCAGTAATATCTAATCTGACAATACAAGCCCCGGAGCGCCTACCCCTGGCCCTCCGGGGCTTTTTTCTGCCTATGGGGCAGAACTTACAAAAAATCTCTCGAAATATTGGATAGATTCCCTTAAAAAATGCCAACACAGAAGGGGAAAACTGTGATATAATCAAAACAATAAAGGATAAAACAGAGAGTGTGCTGTCCCCAAAAAATACAAAAGGAGGCGAGCCCTATGGCACAGTTTCTCTCCAAGCCCTTTGGCATGACTCCAAACGGCGAAAAGATCAATGAATACATCATCTCGAACCCCGGCGGGCTGGCGGTCAGTGTGCTGAACTACGGCTGTATCATCAAGAATATCTGGGTGCCCACCAAGCGCGGGCCGGTGGATGTGGTGCTGGGCCACGACACCTACGCCGATTACGTCAAGGACTTTGAATCGTCCGGCAGTACCTGCTGCGGCGCGTTCGTGGGCCGGTACGCCAACCGCATCGAGAATGCCGTGTTCAACGTGGGCGGCAAGACCTATCAGCTGGAAGCCAACAACGGCAAAAACCACCTGCACGGCACCTTCCCGCGCAAGCTGTATGAGGTAAAGGCCTTTGGCGATACCCTGCTTCTGGAGGCGGAAAGCCCCGATGGAGAGGATGGTTTCCCGGGAAATCTGAAGATCTCGGTGCGGTATATCCTCACCGAGGACAACGCCCTGCGGATGGACTACCGTGTTTCCTCCGATGCCGACACCATCATCAACCTGACCAACCACACCTACTTCAATCTGGATGGCGGCGGCGATGTGCTGGGCCAGAAGCTGCGCATCTATGCGTCCCGCTATCTGGAGGGCAACAACGAGACCTGCCCCACCGGCAATATCCTGCCCGTGGCAGGCACGCCGATGGATTTCCGGGCGGGCAAGCCCATTGGCCGGGACATCGACACCGGCTTTTCCCAGACCACCATGGTGGGCGGCGGCTATGACCACTGCTTTGTCATCGACAGGGGCCGCGGGGCCAGCCAGAGCCTGTGCGCCTGGGCTTCCAGCGATAAGACCGGCATCAGCATGAAGGTCTATACCACCCAGCCCGGCGTGCAGCTCTACACCGGCAATTTTCTGCAGGACTGCCCCGCCCCCGGCAAGGGCGGCGTGCCGATGCAGAAATACGGCGGCTTTGCGCTGGAGACCCAGCACTTTCCCTGCAGCCCCTCCCACTCGGAGTTCCCCTCCACCGCCCTGCGGGCCGGGAAAGTGTTCCGCGCCAACACCACCCTGCGGTTCTTCACCGGCAAACAGTGCGGGAAACTGTAAAATGCAGCCCTCTCATTCAAAGCCTGACGGCTTTGCCTGAGAGGGCTTTTTCTCTGATTTGCACAAAGTGTTCTATCACTCCATGTGCAAAAAACAAAAAACGCTTGTAAATCAATGTGCGGGAAAATAAATGGAAACAAAAATCCATCCTTATAAAATTCCCGTTACTTGATTCTGCGGCCAAAACGTTGTATCCTTGTGGCAGAAAGCGGGCCTGCCCCGCGCAAGCAACTTTGGTGACGAGAAGAGAGGTACTTTTATGGCAATTTTGGTTTCCGGCGGTGCCGGTTATATCGGCAGCCACACCTGTATCGAACTGCTGAACGCTGGCTTTGACATCGTGGTGGCAGATAACTATTACAACGCTTCCCCTGTGGTGCTGGATCGGGTCAAGCAGATCACCGGCAAGGACTTCCGGTTCTATCAGGCTGATATGACAAAGCACGAGGACGTGGAGAAGATCTTCACCGAGTGCCCCGATATCGATGCCGTTATCCAGTTTGCCGCCTATAAGGCTGTGGGCGAGAGCGTCTCCAAGCCCATCGAGTACTACTATAACAACCTCAACTGCACGCTGGTCATTCTGGACGTGATGCGCCGCCACAACTGCCGCAACTTCGTGTTCAGCTCCTCCGCCACCGTCTACGGCGACCCCGCCAGCGTGCCCATCACCGAGGACTTCCCCGTGGGTGCCACCACCAATCCCTACGGCACCACCAAGGCCTTTACTGAGCGCATCCTGACCGATGTCTGCAAGGCTGACCCCACCCTGAACGTGGCCCTGCTCCGTTACTTCAACCCCATCGGTGCCCACAAGTCCGGCCTGATCGGTGAGGACCCCAACGGCATCCCCAACAACCTGATGCCTTACATCGCCAAGGTGGCCGTGGGCAAGCTGGAAAAGGTGCACGTCTTTGGCAACGACTACCCCACCCCCGACGGCACCGGCGTGCGCGATTACATCCATGTGGTTGACCTGGCCCGGGGCCATGTCTGCGCCATCAAGAAGCTGCAGACCAACTGCGGCCTGTTCATCTGCAACCTGGGCACCGGCCACGGTTACAGCGTGCTGGATGTCATCCATGCCTTTGAGAAGGCCTGCGGCAAGAAGCTCCCCTATGTGATCGATCCCCGCCGCCCAGGCGATATCGCCGAGTGCTATGCCGACCCCACCAAGGCCAAGAACGAGCTGGGCTGGGTGGCTGAGTACGGCATCGAGGAGATGTGTGCCGACAGCTGGAACTGGCAGAAGAACAACCCCGATGGCTACCACACCGTGAAGTAAACAGAATTGTTCTCAAAACGCACCTTTGAACGTGAAAATTCAGGGGTGCGTTTTCTTTTTGCCCGGAAACCTGCCGGAACAGGAGAAGGATTTCCACAAAAAACAGCGGGGACAGGCGAGAATTTTTGCCGCTTCCTGCCTTGACAATGCCTTTGAGTTAGCTTATATTAAGACTGTTCACATACACTAACATTTTGTCGAAGGAAAGGCATCTGCCATGACATTAAAGGAACTGAAGATCGGCGAAAGTGCCGTGATCGATACAGTGGGCGGAACGGGAGAACTCCGCCAGCATTTTCTGGATATGGGGCTGATCCCCGGCGAGAAGGTCACGCTGGTGAAATTCGCGCCCATGGGGGACCCCATGGAGCTGCAGATCCACGGCTATGAGCTGACCCTGCGGCTGGACGATGCGGCACGGATCGAGATCACCCCGGCGGAAGCACCCGCAGCGGCCCCGGCACGGAAGGCCGGCCGGATGGTGGAGCACCCGGGCCTGGGTGAGGGCGGCCGCTACCACACCAAAAAGGGCGAACACCCGCTACCGGATGGAACGGTGCTGACATTTGCGCTGGCCGGAAATCAGAACTGCGGCAAAACGACCCTGTTCAACCAGCTCACCGGCTCCAACCAGCATGTGGGCAACTTTCCGGGCGTGACGGTGGACCGCAAGAGCGGTGCCATCCGGGAGCACCCTGATACCGAAGTCACCGACCTGCCCGGCATCTACTCCATGTCGCCCTATTCCAGCGAGGAGATCGTGACCCGCCAGTTCATCATTGGCGAAAAGCCCACGGGCATTATCAATATCGTGGATGCCACCAACATCGAGCGCAACCTGTACTTAACGATGCAGCTGATGGAGCTGGACACCCCCATGGTGCTGGCACTGAATATGATGGATGAGGTGCGCGGCAACGGCGGCACCATCAACATCAACGAGATGGAAGCGATGCTGGGCATCCCGGTGGTCCCCATTTCCGCCGCCAAGAACGAGGGCGTGGATGAGCTGGTGGATCACGCCATCCATGTGGCAAAGTATCAGGAGTGTCCGGGCCGGATGGACTTCTGCGGCGAGGATGACCACGGCGGTGCCGTTCACCGCTGCATCCACGGCATCATCCACCTCATCGAGGACCACGCCCGGGCGGCGGGGATCCCGGTGCGCTTTGCCGCCACAAAGCTGGTGGAGGGCGACCCCCGCATTGAGGAGGCCCTGAAGCTGGATCAGAACGAAAAAGAGATGATCGAGCATATCATCCTGCAGATGGAGCAGGAGCGCGGTCTGGACCGCGCCGCCGCCATTGCAGATATGCGGTTCCACTTTATCCATCAGCTGGTGAATCAGACCGTGGTAAAGCCCCACCAGAGCAAGGAGCAGCTGCGCAGCGCAAGGATCGACCGCTTCCTCACCGGAAAGTATACGGCGATCCCGGCGTTCGTGGGCATCATGGCGCTGGTGTTCTATCTGACCTTCGGCGTGATCGGCGCGGGGCTGCAAAGTCTGCTGGAACTGGGCATTGAGAATCTGACGATCCTTGTGGACAATGCCCTGACGGCGTGGAACGTCAACGATGCAGTGCATTCGCTGGTGATCGACGGCATCTTTACCGGTGTGGGCAGTGTGCTGAGCTTCCTGCCCATCATCGTGACCCTGTTCTTCTTCCTTTCCCTGCTGGAGGATACCGGCTATATGGCCCGCGTGGCCTTTGTGATGGACAAGCTGCTGCGGCGCATCGGTCTTTCGGGCCGCAGCATCGTGCCCATGCTCATCGGCTTTGGCTGCACGGTCCCCGGTGTGATGGCAAGCCGCACGCTGCCCTCGGAGCGGGACCGGAAAATGACCATCCTGCTTACGCCCTTTATGAGCTGCTCGGCCAAGCTCCCGATCTACAGCCTGTTTGCGGTGACCTTCTTCCCGGAGTACGCCGCACTGGTCATGGTGGGCCTGTATTTCCTGGGCATCCTTGTGGGCATCGGTATGGCCTTTCTGCTCAAGGGAACGCTGTTCAAGGGCGAGGCCGTGCCCTTTGTCATGGAGCTGCCCAACTACCGCCTGCCCGGCCTGAAAAATGTGGCCCAGCTGCTCTGGGAAAAGGCCCGGGATTTCCTCGAGCGTGCCTTTACGGTCATCTTCCTGGCAACCATCATCATCTGGTTCCTGCAGAACTTTGACTTCCAGCTCAGCCTGACCGCAGACCCGCAGGAGAGCATTCTGGCCTGGATCGCCAGCGGCATCGCGCCGTTGTTTGCACCGCTGGGCTTTGGCGACTGGCGTGTGTCCACGGCGCTGATCACCGGCTTTATGGCAAAGGAGAGCGTTGTCTCTACCCTTACCATCCTGTATGGCTCCTCTGCCGCACTGGGCGCGGCGCTCAGCCCGGCGGCAGCGGCTCCCCTGCTGGTATTCTGCCTGCTCTACACCCCCTGCATCGCCGCTGTGGCATCGGTCAAGCGGGAGATGGGCGGCCGCTGGGCCACCGTTATGGTCGTAAACCAGTGCGTTGTGGCATGGCTTGCCGCGCTCGTTGTGCGGTTCCTCGCCGTGGCGGTGCTGTGACCCTGTCCTGAAGCATATCAAAAGCCCGTACCGTGAAAATTTTCATGGTGCGGGCTTTTTGCGTTGGACAAAGTATATGGATCAGGAGATTTTACGCCGCCTGCCCTTGACAACAGAGATTCCTTATGTTAAAATACTTCAAAAATGAACAATTCAAAAAGAGAGAAAGAAGGGCGCGCAATGCGTGAGCTGAACCCCAGTGTGGAATTTGCCAACAAGACGGGGCTTGTGTACAGCGCCGTCTGTAAGCCGCTGTGCCAGAAGCTGCACCTGCCGCAGACAGCGTTTGATATCCTGATGTTCCTTGCCAACAACCCCAGCTACACGACCGCCCGCGATATCGTGGAGGTGCGCCACATCAAGGCGAACCTTGTCTCGGTGAATGTGGACAAGCTGGTGCAGGAGGGCTTTCTGGAGCGCCGCCCGGTGCCGGGCGACCGCCGCAAAACGGAGCTTGCCTGCACCGAAAAGGCGCAGTCCATCATCGAACAGGGCCGCAGGATGCAGGATGATTTCATCCGCCGCCTGATGGCAGGGCTGGAGGAAGAAAAACTCGAGATATTTTTTGAAGTCATCGATACGATGAACGAAAACCTGGATGCGATTTTAGAAGGAGAAGAATAAGATGAACCTGCTGTTTACCATCATCGTTACCTTTTTTGCCGGAATGGGCGCGGGCCTGGGCACCGGCTTTGCGGGCATGAGCGCTGCCGCGGTCATCAGCCCGATGCTCATCACCTTCCTGGGGATGGATCCCTATATGGCAGTCGGTATTGCCCTTTCCTCGGATGTGCTGGCCAGTGCGGTATCTGCCTACACCTACCACAAAAACAAGAACCTGGATATCAAGAACGGCCTGATTATGATGGCCAGCGTGCTGCTGTTCACCGTGGTGGGCAGCTGGGTGGCAAGCCTGGTGCCTTCCACCACCATGGGCAGCTTTTCGGTGTTTATGACGTTCCTGCTGGGCATTAAATTCATCGTCAAGCCCGTTATGACCACCAAAGAAGCCATGCAGGGGGTCTCTGCTAAGAAGCGTGCCCTCCAGTCCATCGTCTGCGGTGTGGTCATCGGGATGATCTGCGGCTTCATTGGTGCCGGCGGCGGCATGATGATGCTGCTCATCCTGACCAGTGTGCTGGGCTACGAGCTCAAGACTGCCGTGGGCACCAGCGTGTTCATTATGACTTTCACCGCCCTGACCGGCGCGGTCTCCCACTTTGCCATCGGCGGCGCACCGGACTGGACCGTGTTCATCCTCTGCGTCCTGTTCACCCTGCTGTGGGCCCGCATCGCCGCTGTCTTTGCCAATAAGGCCGATGCCAAGACCCTGAACCGTGCAACCGGCATCGTTCTGGTCGTGCTGGGCATCGTGGTCATGGGCTTCAATCTTCTGACAAAATAAACTGCAAAAGAAAAGAGCCTGTCTCCCGAAATTCCTTGGAGACAGGCTCTTTTTGTTGTACTTTGGGAAATTACTTTTCTTCGATGGTGGAGTGCTCGATCACCCAGTCGGCGGCGCGGCGGATGGCCTCGCTGCGCTGCATGGCGGGGATGTTGGCGTTGGCCTTGACCTCTTCCAGCGTTTTCTTGGTGCGGTCGGCGCGCTCCTGCAGGTTCTTGGTGATCTCCTCATCGGTGGGCACCAGACCCTCGTTCTGGGCGACCTGCAGCAGAGCCATCCGGGCGCGGGTGTTCTTCTCGGCGGCGGCGTGAACGTTGGCCGTGAAGTTCTCGCGGGTCTGGTGGATCTGGCTCAGGTAGCGGTCCAGGCTCATGCGCTGCATCTGGAGCTGCTGCTGGATGTTCTGCATCTCCTGCTGGTAGGTGCTCTCCACCAGAACGCTGGGGAGCTCGCCCTCAGCGGCAGAGGCCAGCTGGGTCAGCACCTGATCCTTGGCGCGGTTCAGGGCGCTGGCGTGCTTGCCGTCGTGCAGCTGCTTGCGCACCTGCTCCCGGAACGCTTCCATGGTGTCCACCTTGCCCACTTTCTTGGCAAAATCGCTGTTCAGGGCGGGCAGCTGGCGGACGCAGACATCGATCAGCTTGATCTTAAAGACAACGGGCTTTCCGGCCAGGTCCTTGACGTGATAGCGTACCGGGAAGGTGACGTTGATCTCGAATTCCTCGCCGCCCTTGTGGCCCAGAATGCCGTCCTCAAAACCCGGGATCATCCGGCCGCTGCCCAGCTGCAGGGTCTGGTTCTGTGCGGAACCGCCCTGGAAGGGCTTGCCGTCCAGCAGGCCCTCGTAATCGATGTGAACGATGTTGCCCTTGACGGCCGGGCCCTTGTGGGGCACCAGCTCGGCAGCAGCATTGCGGCGGCGCTCCAGCACGGCATCGATCTCTTTGTCGGTGACGGCGGGGGTCACGCACTCCACATGGAAGCCGGTGGTCTGGGTCAGGTTCAGCTCCGGCTGCAGCGGGGTGGTGGCGGTGGCTACAAAGCCCTCGTCCTTTTTGACGCTGACCAGGTCATAGCTGGGCTCATCCACCGCCTTGAAGCCGTGCTCGGCCATGGCGGCCTCGTACAGGGCAGGAACATCGCGATCCATCAGGTCGTTGATGGCATCATACCAGAATGTGTGCTCGCCGCGGTCGGCCTCGATCTGAGCACGGTCGGCCTCGCCCTTGGCAAAGCCCTTGATGGTGTAGCTGGCGCGGGTGCGCTCATACACCGCATTGGATGCGGTCTCCAGCTCTTCAGCCGTTGCGCTGAAGGTCATCTTGCAGACACTCTTTTCGGGAGTTTCCACGCTTACCAGTTTCATAGGAATCCAACCTCCGTGTTGCCCCAAAAGGAGCGATTTCAAACATTAGTAAAGTTATTATAGCACAAGTGGGGCAAAAGCGGTATAATAAAAGAGAGAAAAAAGTGCGAAGCGGGCGATTTTTGCCCGGCGGAGCACGAAAGGATGTGCATCGGATGCGCTTGTTTGACGTTCTCGGGCCGGTTATGATCGGCCCCTCTTCCAGCCATACAGCGGGTGCCGCCCGGATCGGCTACACGGCCCAGAAGCTTCTGGGCGAGATCCCGGCACAGGCGGATATCGGCCTGTACGGCAGCTTTGCCACCACCGGAAAGGGACATGGCACGGATAAAGCCCTGGTCGCCGGCCTGCTTGGCCTGCGGCCAGATGACCCCCGCCTGCCCGACAGCTTTGCCCTGGCCGCAGAGCAGGGCATGGCATTCCAAATCCATCCTGTGGAATTGCGCTCTGCGCACCCCAATACCGCTGTTCTCACCCTGACAGGCCGGGAGGGGCGGGTGCTTTCCATGAAAGCCGCTTCGGTGGGCGGCGGGCGCATCCGCGTGACCGAAATCGACGGCGTGCCCGCCGATTTCGGCGGCGACAGCAACACCCTGATCATTCACAATGAGGACACCCCCGGCTGCATCGCCGAGGTGACCACCTGCCTTGCCGTGCGCAGGATCAACGTTGCATCGATGCAGGTGTTCCGCGCAGGAACCGGCGGCTATGCCGTTATGGTACTGGAGTGCGATTCCCACATCCCCCACCCGCTGGAACGGAAGCTGGCGACCCTGCCCGGCATCCTGAAGGTGACCTGCCTGAACATCGACGAGCCCGAAGAAGACGCGGAGGAATGACCATGTCCTTTTTATCCTGTGAAGAAATGCTGGCCGCTGCCCGCGGCCAGAACCTCTCCCTTGCCGAGGCCATCCTGCGCAGTGATCTGGCCGAGAGCCGCCTGACCGAAGAGGCCAGCCGCCATGCCATGCATCACCTGTGGCATGTGATGGAGGCCACCAGCCGGGATTATGACCCTGCCCAGCGCAGCCGCAGCGGCCTGTCCGGCGGCGCCAGCCTGCGGC
>OAWP01001437.1_pt1 | contig 14529 bp, 15 predicted proteins | sample 1517081 | NCBI WGS metagenome assembly OAWP01 (sample SAMEA2580167, study PRJEB22360) | human gut metagenome | biome: human gut; feature: human-associated habitat; material: faeces | place: Denmark | collected 2008/2010 | reverse complement strand
CAGCCTATCATGTAGACAATCGCTTTCACCGGTGAAAAGCCTGTTGTCTCAATATCAAAGAACATTGTGTTTTCTTTAAATATGCTGTCTGAAAAATTATCGGTTTTTATGTAAATTTCTTCATTGTGAAATAGTTTCATTTTTCGATTCCTGCCTTGAATATCATTTGTATAAACATTATAACATAAAGTATTAAAAAAAGTACATAATATACTATTTAACTAAAAATCATAAGTGGTATAATAGGAATAGTAATGTGCAATAGCATTTCCACGTTATTAATCTAAAAGAAAGAGGGACACAAAAATGGGTCATAAAACGTTTATTGGCGGTGTTCATCCATATGATGGCAAAGAGCTGTCTAAGGATTCACCAATTAAAGAAGTTTTGCCCAAGGGCGACATGGTATATCCGGTTTCGCAGCATATCGGCGCACCGGCTAAGCCTGTTGTTGCCGTAGGTGACACTGTGTTGAAGGGACAGATGATAGCAGAGGCCGGTGGCTTTGTTTCATCACCTATCTATTCATCAGTGTCAGGAAAAGTTAAGGCTATTGAGAAGCGACGTGTGGCGGTCGGCGATATGGTTGACAGTATTGTTATCGAAAATGATGGCATGTTTACTGAGACAACATATAAGAGCGTCGAGGATGTCACTGCGCTTTCAAAGGAAGAAATCATCGAGAAGGTCAAGAATGCGGGAGTTGTCGGCATGGGCGGTGCCGGTTTCCCTACACATGTAAAGCTTTCTCCAAAGGAGCCGGACAAGATTGAGTATATTATCGCAAACTGCGCAGAGTGTGAGCCTTACCTCACATCTGACTACAGACGTATGCTTGAGAATCCTGAGGAATTAATTGGCGGCATGAAGATCATACTTCAGCTTTTTGACAATGCAAAGGGTATCCTTGGTATAGAGGATAATAAGCCTGACTGTATCGAAAAGCTCACAGAGCTCACGAAGGATGAGCCACGTATTGAGGTTTGTCCGCTTATGACAAAGTACCCACAGGGTGGTGAGAGACAGCTCATCTATGCTATAACCGGCAGAGCCATCAATTCTAAGATGCTCCCTGCTGATGCAGGCTGTATTGTTGATAATGTAGAGACAATTATTGCTGTATATAATGCTGTAAAGAATGGACAGCCAGTCCTTAAGCGTATTTCAACAGTTACAGGAGATGCTGTGAAGAATCCTTCCAATATATTATATAGCATCGGTACCTCATATCAGGAGCTGGTTGATGCTGCAGGTGGCTTTAAGAGTCAGCCGGAGAAGATTATATCAGGTGGTCCTATGATGGGCTTTGCCATGTTTAGTCTTGATATCCCTACGACAAAGACCTCTTCATCAATACTGTGCTTCACACATGATGAGGTGGCAGCATTTGAGCCACAGGCCTGCATTAACTGCGGTCGTTGCGTGGAGGCATGTCCTGAGCAGCTCATTCCAAGCCGTCTTGCGAAGTTTGGTTTGCGTGGACAGATGGATGAGTTTGAGAAGTGGCACGGACTTGAGTGTATTGAGTGTGGAAGCTGTTCATTTGCATGTCCGTCAAGGAGACAGGTGGCTCAGCCTATTAAGACAATGAAGAAGCTTGTTCTCGCTGAAAAGAGAAAACAGGCCAGCAAAAAATAAAGAAAGAGGTGGATTAAAGTGAGTGATTTATATCATGTTTCATCATCACCACATGTACGTGCCAAGGATTCCACTGACAGAATAATGCTTTATGTCATTATAGCATTACTCCCGGCAAGTCTTTTTGGTATTTACAATTTTGGATTTAGGGCGCTTTTTATCATTCTGCTTACCATCGCATCGTGTGTGGCATCAGAATGGGTGTTTGACTACATAGTTAAGAAAAAGAGCACAATTACAGACCTTAGTGCGGTAGTTACAGGACTGCTTTTAGCACTAAACCTTCCGGTTTCACTTCCATGGTGGGAGGCTGTACTCGGTGGAGTATTCGCAATCATTATTGTCAAGTGTATGTTCGGAGGACTCGGACAGAACTTTATGAACCCGGCACTTGGTGGAAGATGCTTCCTTCTCATCGCATTTGCGGCTGACATGACTAATTTCAATGTCACAAGAAACGGTGTGGATGTATACTCAGGAGCAACACCACTTGCGCTCATCAAAAATGAGGGGCTTTCAAGTGTCAATGTAAGGGATATGCTTATAGGAAATACTGCAGGAACTATTGGTGAGACATCAGTTATAGCTATTTTAATAGGTGCTATCATCATGATTTTACTTGGAGTCATTGATTTAAAGATTCCTGCATCTTACATTATTACATTTGCCGTTTTCATGTTCCTTTTCGGAGCACAGCAATTTGATATCAACTATGTTGTTGCAGAGCTCTGCGGTGGCGGACTGATGCTTGGTGCATTTTTCATGGCAACCGATTATGTCACAAGCCCGATTACGCCGATGGGAAAGATAATATTCGGTATCTGCTGTGGTATATTGACAGGAGTATTCCGTTGCTTCGGTGCCAATGCAGAGGGTGTTTCCTTTGCTATCATCTTAAGCAACTGCCTTGTTCCTATTATTGAGAAGGTTTCTATCCCAAGAGCCTTTGGTATGGTAAAGGAGGCAAAGAAGAATGAATAAACGTATTGTACATGACGCTTTGATTTTAACTGCCTTTACTCTGGTGCTTGGTTTTATTCTTGCCCTGGTTCAGGGAATCACGGCAGAGCCTATCGACAAGGCCAATAAAGCAGCAGCACAGAAAGCATATCAGGCAGTATTTTCGGATGCAAAATCATTTGAAAAATATGATTATGATGCCGATGAAGCTGATAAGCTTGTATCTGATGCGGGCTACAAGGATACAATCGATGATATTGAGACTGCCCTTGATTCAAACAAAAAGACATTAGGCTATGTCATCACAGTTACAGCCAAGGATGGTAGCCAGGGAAGTATCACATTCTCTGTAGGTATCAAGAATGATGGTACTGTAAACGGTTACTCGATCACAAGCATCAGTGAGACTCCGGGACTTGGAATGAAGGCCGAGGAGGCTGATTTCTACAAACAGTTTGAGAACAAGAAAGTAGACAAGTTCGACGTTGTAAAGGCCACACCTTCAAAGGATGATGAGATTGAGGCCATTACAGGCTCAACCATCACATCAAAGGCTATGGCCAACGGCTGCAACGCAGCTATTACTTACTTCCAGAATAAATTACAGGGAGGTGCCAACTAATGAACAAATATGTAGAGCGTTTATATAATGGTATCATTAAGGAAAATCCTACCTTTGTACTGATGCTTGGTATGTGTCCTACACTGGCTGTTACATCCAGTGCCATAAACGGACTTGGAATGGGACTTTCCACCACGGTGGTACTTATATGTTCAAACCTTTTGATTTCACTTTTCAGAAAAGTGATTCCTAACGGAGTGCGTATGCCGGCATATATCGTCATAGTTGCATCTCTTGTTACAGTAGTACAGTTTTTAATGCAGGCTTATCTGCCTAGTCTTTCAGCAGCACTTGGTGTATACATCCCACTTATCGTGGTTAACTGTATCATCCTCGGACGTGCCGAGAGCTATGCTTCAAAGAATCCGCCTGTAGAGTCTATCTTTGATGGAATGGGAATGGGACTTGGATTTACCATGGGTCTTACAATTATCGGACTTATCCGTGAAATTTTAGGTGCAGGAACATTCTTCAACATCAAGATTTTCGGTGACTGGTTTACACCAATCACAATCTTTATCATGGCACCGGGAGCCTTCCTCGTACTTGGCTTCCTCGTTGCAGGCATGAATATCATCCGTAAAAAGATGGAAGCAAAGGGTACACCTCTTGCTGAGCCGGCAGGCTGCCTTTCAGGAGATTGTGCACATTGTGGAGCATCATGTCCATCAGCAAAAGCAGCACATGCCGCTGTTGCGCCTAAAACTACAGAAGGAGGGGATAAATAATGGGTACATTAGGTCATTTACTGCTCATTGCAGTAGCATATGCAATAGTTAACAACGTAGTACTTAGCCAGTTCCTTGGTATCTGTCCTTTCCTTGGCGTATCAAAGAACACAAAAACTGCTGCCGGAATGGGTGGTGCGGTAATTTTCGTTATCACAATCGCCACATTCGTTACACAGCTTATTTACAATTTTATACTGTATCCGCTTAATCTGTCATATTTGCAGACTATCGTGTTCATTCTTGTAATTGCAGCACTTGTTCAGTTTGTAGAGATGTTCTTAAAGAAACAGATGCCTCCTCTTTACAAGGCACTCGGTGTGTATCTGCCTCTTATCACAACAAACTGTGCCGTACTCGGTGTAGCACTTAACAGTGTAACAAAGGGCTACAATATCTTAGAGAGTGTAGTTTACGGCTTTGCCACAGCTTTTGGTTTCTTTATTGCCATCGTGCTTATGGCAGGTGTTCGTGAGAAGATTGAGTATAATGATATTCCAAAGCCTTTCCAGGGAACAGCCATCGTGCTTCTTACAGCGTGTCTTATGGCTATCGCCTTTATGGGATTCTCAGGAATGGTTTCTGTATAGGATTGGAGGAAAAGTGATATGAATGTTACTGCGATTATTATTGCAGCTTTAGTTGTTGGAGCTGTCGGTATAATTCTTGGATTTTTCCTCGGTATTTCAGGAGAAAAATTCAAAGTAGAGGTTGACCCGAGAGAGGAAGCAATACTTGAGGTGCTTCCGGGCAACAACTGTGGTGGCTGTGGATATGCCGGATGCTCCGGACTTGCTGCCGCCATCGTAAAGGGAGAGGCACCGGTAGGACAGTGTCCTGTTGGTGGAGACCCTGTTGCAGCAAAAGTCAGCGAGATTATGGGTGTAAAGGTTGAGGCCGGAGTAAAGAAGGTTGCATTTGTAAAGTGCGCCGGCACCTGTGATAAAGCAAATACAGACTATGACTACACAGGAGTAGAGGATTGTGTTGCTATGTCATTTGTACCGGGCGGCGGACCTAAGTCATGTAATTATGGCTGTCTCGGCTATGGAAGCTGTGTGAAGGCATGTCCTTTTGATTCAATCCATGTGGTTGACGGAGTGGCATGTGTCAATCCGCTTACATGCAAGGCCTGCGGCAAGTGCGTAGAGGCTTGTCCAAAGCACCTCATCGAGCTTATTCCATATGACACAAAGCACGTTGTAAAGTGCAGCTCAAAGGACAAGGGCAAGGATGTCATGAAAGCATGCTCGGTGGGCTGTATCGGCTGTCATCTGTGCGAGAAGAACTGTCCGTCAGATGCTGTCCATGTAGTAGACAATGTAGCTTATATTGATCAGGAGAAATGTACAGGCTGCGGAATCTGCGCAGAGAAGTGTCCAAAGAAGATTATTTTATAATGCATAAAAGCTGTCACATATCATTATGATGTGTGGCAGCTTTTTTATAAGCTTGCAGCTATTCTTTGCTTACGTTATATTCATCTGATGTCGTGATAATACTATAATCATCTGTCACAAATATTGCCTCAACACCGGAAAGGGAATTGATAAGCTCCTTTGCTTTATCAATGCCAAGAGCAAAGCATGTGGTGCTTAAGGCATCTCCGTCGCAGGAGGAGTCGCTTATGATGGTGACAGAGTACAGATTATTTTTGACAGGATAGCCGGTTGTGGTGTCCAGTATATGGTGATATAGCTTGCCATCTACTCTGTAGTATCGCTCGTAGATGCCGGAGGTGACGACGGATTTGTCCTTGATTTTGACAGTGCATATGGGCTCACCGCTCTCGTCGAAGGGCTTTTGTATGCCGACTGTATAATCACTTCCGTCGGATTTTTCACCGACAGTGAGGACATTTCCACCCAGGTTTATGATGCCTGAGGTGATTTTTTGGGACTGTAAATAAGTCTTCATCTTATCGGCGATAAAGCCCTTTGCGATTCCACCAAGGTCAAGCTTTGCTTTTGAATCGGTTAGCATCACATCGTTTCCGTTAATCTGTATATTGCGGTAATTTACATGTGACAGCTCGCTTTGTATCTGCGCATCAGACGGAACGACTGATGCATCCACCTCATTATCTTTAGAGTCGGTATTTTCAGCTATTTCGGAAAAATTCCACAAATCAGACAGCTTTCCTATAGTGATATCAAACCTGCCGTCACTTGTGTCGCCGTATTCGATGCCTTTTTTGATAAGCTCAAGCGTATCATTGCTTACTGTGACATATTCTTTGCCGGCAGCGTCATTTATTTTGCTCACCTCTGAGTAACTAACTGTGTTTGACAGCATATCCTCATATTTCTTTGCCATATCAAAGCAGTCGTCTATGTATTTCTCATCGGTAGTGCCATAAAGCGTAATCTGTATTATCGTGTCAAAGTAGAAACCCTGTTTTGAAACCTTCTGCTGAGCCTTGGGCTTTAATTCACATGCAGACAGGCTTCCTGTTATTGTGGCAAGCGCCAAAAGGACAGGGACAAGGTGTTTTAGTTTATTTTTCATAGTGCATCCTTTATTAATTTCCTAATTGTAAATTATTTATAGTTAAAGCTTAAATAGTAAAAGCATAAATATAATAACACAGAATAAAAAAATGAGACAGTAGTAAAAATGATTTTGTATTTTGCATGAATATATGGTAAAGTAGTAAATGTATGCGTAATATAGTTATGTATGCATTTAGACTTACAATAGGAAAGATGATAGAAATGAGTTTTTTAGACAATTATAAAAGAGTGGTAATAAAGATAGGTTCATCGACGCTGACACATGCAGAGACGGGAAGCCTCAATTTTTCAAAGATGGAGCGTCTGGTGCGCTCGATATGTGATTACAGAAACAGCGGTATGGATGTGTGCCTCGTAAGCTCCGGCGCCATCGCGGTTGGACGTGATGTGATAGGCATAAAGGAGCGCCCGAGCGACATTTCAATAAAGCAGGCATGCGCCGCAGTGGGACAGGGCAGGCTGATGATGACATATCAGAAGCTTTTTTCCGAGTATAATCAGAATTCCGGACAGGTGCTCATGACAAAAAATACCATAGTCAATCCTGTTTCCAGACGCAATGTTATGAATACATTTGATGAGCTTTTTGATCTGAACGTGGTGCCTATTGTCAATGAAAATGATACGGTAAGTACATACGAGATGCAGTTTGGTGACAATGATACGCTGTCTGCTATTGTTACATCAATCACGAAGGCTGATCTGCTCATACTGCTATCTGATATAGACGGACTGTATTCCGATGATCCTCATGACAATCCGGATGCAAAGCTTATCAGAGAGGTTGATACGCTTGACAGGAAAATACTTGGCATGGCAAAGTCATCAACCGGCAGCGATGTCGGAACCGGCGGCATGGCGACAAAGCTTACGGCGGCAAAGATTGCCACATATTCCGGTGCCGATATGATTATCGCAAACGGCGGAAATATGGGGATTTTATATGACATTATGAATGACAGATATACAGGAACACTTTTCCACAGGGCAAAGGATGCAGAGTTTGTGCTTGCGGATTATATACAAAGAGAGATGGCACCTACATCTACAGGCGGCCAGTAATCAGCTATAAATTTGAAATCAGGAGAGTGCTATGACACAGGAAAAAATACAGCGAATCAATGAGCTTTACAGAAAGTCACAGGCAGAGGGACTTTCTGAGGCAGAGAAAAAGGAGCAGGATCTTTTGCGAAAGGAGTATATAGCAAACGTGAAGAAGAATTTAAGAAACCAGCTCAACAATATCGATATGGTAAACGATGACGGTTCGGTTGAGAACCTCGGCGAGAAATATGGAAACAAAAAAAGAAATTCGTAGCAGGCTAAAAAAGCAAAGGAGCCTTCTTGGTGCTGATGAGTGCCACAACATGAGCCATGACATTTATAAAAGGCTCATAGCTTTAGAACTCGACAGGGAATATGACAACATACTTTTGTATTCAGCTATTAGAAATGAAGTGAATACTGATGAGTATTTTACCTATTTAATAAACAAAGCAAAAAGGATATATTATCCGAGGGTTTCTGGCGATAAAATGTCCTTTTACAGGGTAAGAAGCCTTGATGAGCTTAATTGTGGTTCATTTAATATTAAAGAGCCTGATATGACGAAGGAGTATACGCAGGCGGATGGCAGGGCGCTTATGATAGTGCCGGGGCTTGCATTTTCGGATACCGGTTACAGAATCGGCTATGGAAAGGGCTTTTATGACAGATATTTATCGTCTTTTACAAAAAGAGATACTGTCATGGCAGTTGGAGTGGGCTACGATTTCCAGTTACTTAGCAGCATGACGTATGAAGATGAATATGACGTACCCTTAGATGGAGTGATAACAGATAAGAGAGAGGTGTTTATTGATGACTGATTTAGAAAAAATTTGTGCGGATGCATATGAGGCCAGAGTAAAGATAGGAACACTGGATACAGATATCAAGAATAAGGTATTAAACGATGCAGCGGACAATCTGCTTAAGGCAGAAAAAGAAATCCTTGAGGCAAACAAAAGGGATGTGACCACAGCAGAGGAAAATATGAAGGCAAAGAGCATGATTGACAGGCTCTCGCTTGACCATGACAGGCTCCTTGGCATGGCTGACGGACTCAGACAGATAGCAAAGCTTGCAGACCCAATTGGGGAAGTGATGTCTATGGCAAAGCGTCCTAATGGCCTTATTATCGGAAAAAGAAGAGTTGCAATCGGTGTTGTTGGCATTATCTTTGAGGCTCGCCCAAATGTCACATCAGATGCCTTTGGTCTGTGCTTTAAAACCGGCAACTGTGTCATATTGAAGGGTGGAAGTGATGCGATAAATACCAATATCGCAATAGTAAAGGCTTTAAAAAAGGCTTTGACGGACAATTTGGTTTCTGCTGCTGCACTTGCACTTATTGAGTCAACAGACAGAGAGACAACAAATGCGTTTATGAAGATGGATCAGTATGTGGATGTGCTCATACCAAGAGGTGGTGCAGGACTCATCCAGAATGTTGTCAAAAATGCTACAATTCCTGTCATCCAGACCGGTACAGGCAACTGCCATGTATATGTGGACAAGGATGCTGACTTTGACATGGCTGTTAATATTATTAACAATGCAAAGACACAAAGAATCAGTGTCTGCAATGCATGTGAGTCGATTGTAGTACACAGTGCCATAGCAGGGGAGTTTCTGCCAAAGCTGTACGATAAGCTAAGAGAGCATCATGTACAGCTGCGTTGTGATGAAAGAGCACAGGCAATTCTTGCCGGAAGAGACGATGTGACAGAGGCCACTGCCGATGACTGGGGTATGGAGTATCTTGATTACATCATGTCGGTAAAGATTGTTGACAGTATTGATGAGGCAATCGAGCATATCAACAGATACAACACATCACATTCAGAGGCAATCGTCACAAATGATTATGACAACGCACAGAAGTTCTTAAATGAGATAGATGCTGCATGCGTTTATGTAAATGCCTCAACCAGATTTTCTGATGGAAATGAATTCGGCTTTGGAGCAGAGATTGGCATCAGCACACAGAAGCTTCATGCAAGGGGACCTATGGGGCTTGAGGCACTGACAAGCTATAAGTATATTATTTACGGCAGTGGTCAGATCAGGGAATAGTCAGGTAAAGTATTATAGAATTAATTTGAGAGGAAACATAATATAACATGAGCTACGATATAGATATAACAAAGACACCACCGGCACATGAGCCTGAGAGGCAGTATTACTACATGGCAAAGGCAAAGGATTTTGTTGAAAAGAAATCTAAAGAAATCGGCCGTCCTATGACTTATTTCGTCAAGACCTTCGGGTGTCAGATGAACTCTAAAAACAAGATGCCTAAAACCTTGTAAAATCAATCTTTCTTGTTAATCTAATCTTACTCATACATACAAAAAAGAGAGCAGGCTGCCTCCTCAGCCTGCTCTCACTCTCTGTAAAGGAACTCGTGAACGAGTCCGTTCTTAAACTCTATCGAAGCCACGCGTCCGTCCAGCAGAACAATCCTCTCAATCACACTGTTCACAAAATCCTTAAGCACCTTTGCATCCACAGCACAGGCGAGCTCCCTGTAGTTGATGTGCTCACCTGATGCAATCTGATGAGCAATTAAAAATCCGGATGCAGTGGAGATGAAAGACATATCATCGTATTTTGTATCTGCAGTGTCGGCTTCAAGAGCTGACAGCTCATTCTCTATGTCACTGAGCGTGCCCTCAAGCTCCCTCTTAGACATCAGATATTCTTTTTCACTCATTGCATCATCTTCAAATAAAAACAGCTTCTTGAGCCTCTCAAGCGCTCTGATGGTCTTATCTCTTTTTGCCGTGAGTGCATCAGAATCACCGGAGCGGATGACAGTATAAGGTGCAGCAGTGTACCGCTTCGGTTTGAAACCATGCATGATAGTGTCAAAGGTGACATCCAGTCCAATGTCAGCGATGCCTGCCACCTGCTCAAACTCCGGGCCGGTGAGGAGTATCTGCTCCAGATCAGAGACAGAGTGCAGCAGTTTCTTTGACTTGGAAGCCTTGACCAGATTTGAGATATAGTTGAAAATAAACGGTCCGAGCTTCACATCAGAGGTGCCCTTTGCCTTGCAGTGAATTTTTTTGTTGTGAGCACCGCATCGATAATTCGACGGCCTGAAACCATCGGCTCTGACCACATCGGCATCGGAGTGATAGAAAGCCCCGCACAGACCACACACGACAAGACCGCCGAACACATGAGTCTTCTTACTGACCACCTTGCGCCCATCCTTGCCGAGTCCGAAGGTGTTCAGGTCCATCTGATGAGTCACCCTCTCATAGAGCTCTCTGTCAATAAGAGGTGGAAATACATCCTTCACATAGATAACCTCAGACGGATCATTCCTCTTGCCTCTGGCAGATTTCCTGTAATTGTAGCGGTAGTCACCGACATTCATAGGATTCCTCAGAAAATCAGCCACGGTTTTGCTGGTCCACTCACCGCCACGCTTGGTCGGGATGTCGTGAGCATTACAGTAATCACGCACCACACAGGTAGAGTGGCTCTCATCATAGAGCCTGTACATCATCCGGGCATATTCTGCCTCAGTATCAGAATGCACCGGGCATTGTTTCTTTGTATCCCAGTCCCAGCCATACGGCACTCTGGCACCATTCCACTTGCCCTCAAGCGCACGGTTCATCATGATGTCACGCACACGCTCACCTGTAAGCTTGCGCTCCAGCTCCGCAAACACGAGGATAATCTTGAGCACGGCTTCACCGATGGCACTAGAGGTGTCGAACTGCTCATTTAAAGAGATGAAAGCCACCTTATGCTCCTTGAAATCATTGTACATGATAGAGAAGTCCACGAGATTACGTGAAATACGGTCAATCTTGTACACCACGACATGGGATATCATGCCGGATTTGACCTTCTCAATCATTCTCTGATACTCCGGACGGTGAGTGTTCTTGCCGGAGCGCCCAGCATCCTTGAATACTTCAAAATTTTCAGTTTTAAGAAAATGCTTCACATAGTTGGAGCATTCCTGAATCTGAAAAGGGATAGAGTCTCTGTCAGCCTGTTTCCCTGTGGAAACCCTGACATAGATAGCGACAGTTTTAGACATATAAAAAGCCCCTTTCTAAAAAAGAGGGCATGTGATATAATAAGACTTGTCTAGGGAGTTATTATATTGGCCCTCGGGTTAATAGGTAACATCTATATAATCGCTCTGCAGTTGCCGCTGCAGGGCGTTTGTTTAATTACAGCACTTTTTACACGGTGCTAAACCAAGAGACTTTGCCTCTTCGATGTCAATTTGAATAGCATCCTGCATACCACTACATGATGGAATAGTGTGATACTTTGAACCAGATGCTTTATAATATACAAAATCCTTTTTAACAATATCAATATTTAATACTTTAGAAAGATATTCACTGTCATCAGGAAAAAGGGAGCAGTGACGATTGAGTTCATATTGAAGAGCGTTATTAAGTCGGTCAAAAGGTGTTGTGTATGATAACAAACTTAATATAAAAAGCAATTCACTAAAACCAGAGGTCATTAAACCATAATCCGCATGAAAAATCTCGTCTTTTCGCAGGGTATTGCGACTCTGATAGTTATAAATACGACCGCCATGCGCGGACATATTTCTGTAATCAATACAATGAAAAGAGTATCCATCATAAGTTTTTTCATGGAATCATCGTAAATAAAATCGTAGTGGTCATGGTATAAATGGGATATCATTTCATTTTGCTCAGGAGTTTTAAAGAATCCGACAAAATTAACAATTGTAGTAAAATATACCCCCTTAAAGAGTATCCAAGGTGGAACATCACCATACTTTGACATATAGTGGTGTATTGGATCTTTATCTGAATACAATGCCTTTTTTATCTTTTCTAAAGTTTCAGAAAGTGTAAATCTCTTTTTTCTACGTTTCTTATTAGCATAATTCCTATAATTAAGATATTTTGCAGAGGCAGTACCGAATGATTTTGAAATTACATCGGCAGCAGCTTCTTTAATGAACTCTTCCAGATCCAGCATAGCGGCCATGACAGAGTTTCTCAGATTCTTATCTAAAATAAATAAAGATAAAATTTGCTCAAAAGTAACGCCATCCTTATAATATATAGAATCATTGTACCTGATTATGTATGGTTCTCTATAGCTTTTGATTAGGTTTGAATAACCATATCTCGAAAGAGCACTAATAGCAAAAGCCTCATCTGATATTATAAGATTTTGAGATTTTAATTTTTCTAGCTGACTATATACGTCAGTATAAGTTATTTGTTTATTCATTGTAAAATCCTCATAAACGCAAAAAAAGCCTTGGAATAAACCAAGACTAATTTTGCGACCGCACAGCAGTCATTCGCTAATTAGCTACATTATAGCATATGAATTAGTCTTGTCAAGTATTCATATTAAAAATAAGATTAAAATTTGCGCCGGCGCAAAACTGACTATTCATCATGTGATTTGCTTAATTCATCCATTAAACCTGACGTTATTATACCGGCCGGTAAGGCTACAACAGCAATTCCTAGGAAAGATGAAATCATAGTAATAATTTTTCCGATTGTAGTTACTGCATACACATCACCATAACCAACAGTGGTTAATGATATCGTAGCCCAATATAGGGCATCAAAATATGTTGGGAACGTTTCTGGCTCAACATTGATGATAACCAGAATATATGTAATAGCCATGACCAATATGGTAATAAATGTCTCTTTTTGCTTTTTGAAAACATTACAAATCATAGTAATGCTTTTAGAATATCTAACTAACTTTAAAATCTTAAGTAATCGCAGAGATCTAAATAATCTAAAAATTTTTAGTAACTTAAAGCTGCTATTCAATAATGTTATTGATGGAAGAATGGACAATAAATCAATTATCGCCATTGGAGTTAGTGGATATAGTATAAATTTATTAAGCTTATTACTAAGCTTATCAGCTACGAACCACCGTAAAATATAATCAACAATAAAAATGATAACAGTTATCCTGTCAATTAATGTCATCCAGGATTGTTGTTTAACAAAAGCCAATGGAATAATGCTCATAATTATGACTGCAAACATAAATGTATCATAAATGGCATTTTGGTTAAGAATATTATATATTTTCTTTCGCATTGGAACTCCCTTCTACTTAATTTCATAGACTTAACATATATAAGGGCAGGATGCATGGGATAAAATCTCATTAAAATTTTCTTCTCATTTCAATGACTTTACCAAGTATCTTAACTGGGGTAGTATCTATTTCTGATTCAGTAAAACGCATAGGCTCATATACAGGATTCTGTGGTATGAGAGCAATCCCTTCTGCATATTTCTGCAATCGTTTGCAAGTTGCATCATGTCCATTGACGAGAGCAATCACAAGATCACCTGATTCGGCATCATCGACACGTTGTACGATAACGGTATCACCATCATACAGAGTAGGTATCATGCTGTCACCCTTAATCAGCAGACCGAAGTAATCACCCTTTGCAGCTAAAGCGGGAGAAATCTCTATTTGACCGATCACTTCCTCAACAGCCTCTTTTCCATATCCAGCAGCCACACGACCGAGTACTGGGATAGTGTAGCCGGATTCTATTGGCACAGTATCTATATTTAATTTCTTATCTTCTATTAAATCAGACTTATTTATATTAAAGTAATCAGCCAAAGCTTGTACTTTTCCCATTCGAGGAATGGCTATTCCTTTGCACCATGTATTAAAGGTTTGAGGAGATACGCCAATTGATTTGGCAATTTCAAGCTGTGTCTTTTCACTTTTTGCGATATAAGAATTAAGGTTTTCTGAAAAAATAGCTTTTTGCTTATCTTTAACCATTTTTATTTCCTCCTTATATACTGATAATACAATTAAATTTTATCACAGTCAACAAAAAAACAAAATAAATTGGATTTTGGTATTGACATCAAATTTAATTTGATATACTATAAGGACAACAAAAGGAAAGGAGCAATAAGTAAGTGAGTAAGTTACAGATAAGTTTAGCCGCCGCTAGAGTAAATGCTGAAATGACGCAAACAGAGGCAGCAAA
>OAWP01001406.1_pt1 | contig 14957 bp, 10 predicted proteins | sample 1517081 | NCBI WGS metagenome assembly OAWP01 (sample SAMEA2580167, study PRJEB22360) | human gut metagenome | biome: human gut; feature: human-associated habitat; material: faeces | place: Denmark | collected 2008/2010 | reverse complement strand
CCATCACTCTGAATAAGAGAAGTTACAATATAGAATTTTTCAAATCTCTGTCAGCTATATTACTACCACATGATATATATGTCAAGTATCATTTTCGATACAGATTTATCAATAATCCATTTTCGATACCCTATTCATTATTTATAAGCTATTTTATGCAATTATTCTTTCTTCCTTTATTGACTTTCATAATTTTTGTAATTATACTTAAATTTGTATTTATAGTACTAAACACACAATATCAAAATAAATTTTTGGAGTAACTCATGATTAAAATCAGCATAAAAGATGCGCAGATTGGTATGGTGGCAGCAGAACCGATAAAGACCCCTCTGGGGCAGATACTTGCACTGCCCGGCACACCACTCACCCGTCAGCTCATCAACAAAATGAAGCTATATAAGGTAGGCAGCATCTCAATTCAAAACCCATCCTATGCAGCAGCACCGCAAGCCGGCGAAAATACAGCAAAGCGAGACAAGGTAAAACCTGTACCCAAAACCCGCGCACATGAGATGGTGACCAACATCCAGCGTGTTCAGGCCTCAGAAGAGTTCCTAGGCTTCCAGCTCAAATACCTCACATGCATAAATCAAATCAAGGATACCTTTGGCAAAATCTGTGCCGGTGAAAAATCCTTTGATGAGGCTGCGCTTCTTACTGCTGTCATTGACCTTTCCTCATCGTGCGGCACTACAATCGAGACCTTTGACATGCTCTACAACATGCGCACCATTGCAGACCCGTTGTACTCACACTGTCTGAATGTAGGGCTTATTACAAGGATGATCGGACGATGGCTTCATATGGAAAAGACAGATGTGAATACGCTTACTATCGCAGGAGTACTTCACGATATCGGTAAATGCAAAATTCCCGATGATGTGCTAAACAAGCCTGACAAGCTCACAGATGATGAATTTGCGCTCATAAAAAAGCACCCACAGTTTGGTTTTGATTTGATTAGGGATCTGCAGATTGACTCCAGAATAAAGCGCACAGCCCTCATGCATCATGAGCGATGTGATGGCTCAGGCTATCCTTCACAGCTTGACAGCTCACTGATTGACGACTTTGCCATGATAACAGCCATCGCCGATGTATATGATGCCATGACTGCTGCCAGACGCTATCGCGCACCACTTTGTCCGTTCGCTGTCATATCAAGCTTTGAGAGTGAAGGTTTTACAAAGTACAATACAAAGTTCCTGCTTTTGTTTTTGAAAAAGCTTGCTACCACATACCAGAGCAACCGTGTAATGCTCAACGACAGCCGGTTCTGTAATATTGTGATGCTCAACCCACATGAACTGTCACGCCCTATTGTACGTTTTGATGACGGCAGTATACTTGATTTGTCCACAAACCGCGAGTTTTTCATCAAATCTGTGATGTAAGCCGATTTATAATCAAAAGGATTACGGAGTCGTTACTCAAAAAAATTATAAAATAACCAAAAATAAGAACCGTGCATCTACAGTAAGATGCTGCCGGTTCTTATTTTATATATTGCATTTATATTGTGTTTACATTTCATGCTTTACGTATATATCTATTACGATACCTTGAGTATGAACTTCTGAAGCTCCTTCTCATCCTCTACCCTGGCAATCTTTGCACCAATCTTTGTAAGCTTCTCCTCGAGTGCCTCATAGCCTCTCTGGATATAGTAGATATCATCAACCACTGTGATGCCCTCTGCTGCAAGACCTGCTATAACCAGTGCAGCTCCTGCTCTTAGGTCAGGTGCATTCACTCTGGCACCTGTGTATCTTTTCACGCCGCTGATGATTGCTATATTGCTCTCTACCTTTATATCAGCTCCCATTCTGGTGAGCTCGTCAACATACTTGAAACGATTCTCAAATATGCTCTCTGTCACTGTACTGGTGCCCTCAGCGATACCCAAAAGCACCGCCATCTGTGGCTGCATATCTGTCGGGAAGCCCGGATATGGAAGTGTGGTGACCTGTGTATGCTTTAAATGTCCGTCTGATATTACTCTGACTGAGTCATCAAACTCCTCTACCTGGCAGCCTACCTCCAACAGCTTTGCTGTGGTGGCCTCAAGATGCTTTGGAATGACATTCTTTACCAGCACGTTGCCTCCTGCTGCCGCAACTGCAAACATGAATGTACCGGCCTCAATCTGATCCGGAATGACAGAATACTCTGTAGCATGTAATTTCTCCACACCTACAATTCTGATGACATCGGTTCCTGCACCCCTGATATTTGCTCCCATGCTGTTTAAGAAGTTTGCCACGTCAACGACATGAGGCTCCTTAGCCGCATTCTCGATAACAGTCTTGCCATCTGCCATGGCTGCAGCCATCATAATATTGATTGTGGCACCTACAGAAACCTTATCCATATATATATGTGTGCCCTTAAGCTCCTTTGCCCTGGCGATGACAAGGCCATGAGCTATGTCTATGTCTGCTCCCATGGAGCGGAAGCCCTTCATATGAAGGTCAATCGGCCTGCTTCCGATATCACAGCCTCCCGGAAGCGCAACCTCTGCATGCTTGTATTTTCCAAGTAATGCACCAATCAAATAATATGATGCCCTGATTCGTCTGATGAATTCATTATCGACATTTACGCCCCTGATAAATGAACCGTTTATCTTTACCTTGTGTATATCCACGCGCTCCACATGTGCGCCGATTTCTTCGATTGCCTGAAGTAAGACATTGATATCCCTTACATTTGGCAAATTATCTATTGTTACAGTCTCGTCTGTCATTATGGCAGCGGCCAAAATAGCAAGTGCAGCATTTTTAGCTCCACCAATTTCAACTTCACCGTATAAAGGATTTCCACCTTTGATTACGTACTGTTCCATATTCCACCTCTATGAATTCAGGAGTATACTTCCTCCTAATATACTATTCTCAATTTACACTATTGTTATACATCCAACTACAAATTTCATTTATGACGACGTATTTAAGCCGCCATTTGTGCCGGTGCTGCTTTTAATAAATGACGCAGCAGCTACTATTATCTAATCATATCACGATAAATAAGCACTATAATTCAAGTGCCTCCACCAGCTTCTCTACTGTCTGCTCCACATCAAGCCCCTCCTCGGAAACCTCGATGTCTGCATACTGCTCATACAATTTTGAGCGCTCTTCAAAAAGGGTTTCTAAAGTCTGCCCTTTCTTTAATACTACACCTCTACCCTTTATGTCTGCAAGTCGTTTTTCCAAAATAGCATAAGAAACCTTGAGATACACAACTCTGCCTATCTCCTTAAGATGCTCCATGGCCTCTTTTCCGTATACCACCGAACCGCCTGTAGCTATAATGGCCCTATCAGCCCTGATAGAAGCATTGACACGGTTCTCTACCTCTATAAAACCGTCCGTGCCCTTTTCCTCAATTATCTCACGCAGAAGCTTTCCCTCCTGCTCCTGTATCAGTAAATCCGCATCCAGGAAGCTGTATCCCAGCACCTTTGCAAGTATTACGCCTATGGTACTCTTTCCAACTCCCGGCATGCCTATAAGTACGATATTAGTTTTCTGTTCCATCTACTGCCTCAGTATTCTCTGTATCTGTACTATTGGTGCTTTCTGACTGCTGTGTGCTCTCTGTAGCACTTGTGTCTGCTGCCTTTTTGTCCTTCTTGGTAGTAGTAAAATAATTGTGAATCTTGATCTTGTCAAGCTGCTTCTGCTTTACAGACCATTTTTCATCGTCCTGCCATCCTGAAAGGATGCCATTGTAATATTTGTCCTCTTTATTGCCCTTTACAGTCTTCCTGTTTGACTCTGTTGCTTTCTCATCGGTCTTTTTGTCGAGCCTTACGATATAGTAAGTGCTGTCTGTGGTGATGAGGTCTGAGGTCTGTCCCTCCTCAAGGGAATTGAGTGCATCTACAACGCTCTGATCAAGATTGTTTGTAGTGTATACACTGTCCTTTGTCTTGCTGTCCGATGACTCTGAGCTCTCTGTAGACTCTGTGTCATCTGATTTCTTATCTGAATCATCTGTCTTCTCCGCATCCGGATCAACGTATGTGGCGTATGTGCCTGTTGTGGCTGTAGTGCCTGCTGCCTTGGCTGCATCCTCTAAGGATGATCCTCCTGCAAGCGCCTCTACCACTGCATCTGCCTGTGCCTTTATCTGTGCTGACTGCTCATCTGTATATGTCTGATACTGGTAATTAGAGTCATATGCACCCTTGTAATCAAGCTTCACAATGGTGTATGCAGCCATATTGGCTTCCTCATCCGTCACGCTTGAATCAGCATTTTTGATGATTGCAGCATACATCTTACTCTTTATGAGGCGAAGCTCTAAATATTCCTCGACAATCTCCTCTGTAGCACTCATCTCGTCTATCACATCATCGGAATTTGCCTTCATAAACTTCTCTGCGGCTTTTTTGATTTCCTTTTTCTCATCATCAGAAACCTCTACATCGTAATCTGACTGATGCGCCTTTAATGTGTAAAGCTCATGAGCCTCCTCGATAGCATTTTTCTTCCATGTTTCAAGCACAGTATTATTGCCTGATACTGTCTTGTCCCAGTAGCCCTCGCCCATGTACTGTATATACATGTCATCATAACCGGCCTCCTGGTACCTTATCATAAAATTAACAAGCCCAAGCTTGATATCCTCTTTATCTAATGTCGCAACTGTTGCGGTTTTATTTATTGCACATCCTGTAAAAGCTGTAACTGAGAGTGTTGCAGCTAATAACATAGCTATTACTTTTTTCGCTTTCATTGTATCTATCCTCTTTAAAATTGGTATAGTATCGCTCGTATATTATAGAGCTTTTCGGGCCTGCTGGCAAGCATTTTCTAAACTTTGTAAATTATCGTCAATTTCGCGTAAAGCATGTGGTGTTTCCTATGCTATATGCTACATGATTCCAAAATTCGGGTAACTATTCAGCCGTAATCAGTTCCTTACGCATTTGCGAAATCAGTTCCTCCACCACATCAAGCACATCCCGCTTCTTCGCCACGCTGCCATTTTTTAAATCAAATGTGAAATATAGGTTTTCTGCCATATTAAATTTGAGTGAGGATTTATACTGGGCAATAAGCTCCGGTATCTTCTCCGGATTTATCCTTGCCCGTTCAAACATGGTAAGCTTTATCAGTGAGCCGGTCTGCTTTATCTCAGTGATATATACGGCATGTGCCAACGCCTTAAGCCTTGCCACGCGAAGCAGGCTGAGCACTGATTTTGGTGGTTCACCAAACCTGTCTATGAGCTCCTCGAGCATCTCATCCTTCTCTTCCTCTGTCTCTATGCCTGCAATACGCTTGTATATATCCAGCTTCTGGAATTCGTTTGCGATATAACCTGCCGGAATATAAGCATCGGTTACAATATCCACGGTCGTGTCAAATTTGTCACTGATATCCTCGATGCCCTTTGCCTCTTTTACAGCCTCGCTCAACATCTTGCAGTACAAATCATAGCCCACTGCCTCCATGTGTCCGCTCTGCTCCGCACCGAGCAGATTGCCCGCACCACGGATTTCAAGGTCTCTCATGGCAATCTTAAAGCCGCTGCCAAGGTCTGAGTACTCCTTTATCGCTGCAAGACGCTTTTCTGCCACCTCTTTTAGCATCTTGTTGCGCCTGTACATGAGAAATGCATACGCAGTACGGTTAGATCTGCCGACTCGTCCGCGGAGCTGATAAAGCTGTGAAAGTCCCATGTTGTCCGCATCGTGTATAATCATTGTATTGACGTTTGAGATGTCAAGTCCGGTCTCAATAATAGTCGTGGATACAAGCACATCTATTTCACCATTTATGAAACGGTACATGATGCGCTCAAGCTCCGTCTCCTTCATCTGTCCGTGCGCAAATGCAACAGTCGCATCCGGCACCAGCTCCTGCAGCTTTGCCGTTATTTCTGCTATGTCGCGCACTTTATTGTATACGTAGTACACCTGTCCGTTTCTGGCAAGCTCCCTGTTAATTGCCTCTCTGACAAGCTCATCATTGTACTCCATGACATATGTCTGAATCGGTACACGGTCCATCGGCGGCTCCTCAAGCACGCTCATATCCCTTATGCCGATTAAACTCATGTGGAGTGTCCTCGGAATCGGTGTAGCAGTCAGTGTGAGCACATCCACATTGACCTTCATCTGCTTAATTTTCTCCTTGTGAGCCACTCCGAAGCGCTGCTCCTCATCGATTACCAAAAGTCCCAGATCCTTAAACTGCACATCCTTTGAGAGTATGCGGTGTGTTCCGATAATGATATCGACCTCACCCTTTTTAAGCTTCTCTATCGTCTTTTTCTGCTCCGCCGGACTTCTGAAACGGCACATCAAATCCACATTCACCGGAAAATCCTTCATCCTCTGCGAAAACGTATCGTAAATCTGCTGTGCCAGAATGGTTGTCGGGGCAAGATATGCCACCTGCTTGCTGTCCTGCACCGCCTTGAAGGCCGCACGGATCGCAACCTCCGTCTTGCCGTAACCCACGTCACCGCAAATCAGTCTGTCCATTATTTTATGGCTCTGCATATCAGTCTTTGTGGCTTCAATTGCAAGAATCTGATCCTCAGTCTCATCAAAAGGGAAAAGCTCCTCAAACTCTCTCTGCCATACCGTATCCTCGCCGAAGGCATATCCGTTTTGCTGCTCACGCTGGGCGTACAGCTTCACCAGGTCTCCTGCAATCTGCTTTACCGCACCTCTGACACGATTCTTAGTCCTGGTCCATTCCTGACCGCCAAGCTTGTTGAGCTTTGGTTTTCTGGCATCCTTTCCGGCATACTTTTGTATCATGTCAAGCTGGGTGGCAAGAATATAGAGATTGGAGCCACCCTGATACTCTATCTTGATGTAGTCCTTTACCTTTTTGTCCACCTCAAGCTTTTCAATGCCGCGGTAAATACCGAGTCCGTGGTTTTCATGCACCACATAGTCCCCCACCGACAGATCGGTAAAGCTCTGTATTTTTTCACCCTCATAGGTGCGGTGACGCTTCTTTTTCTTCTGCTGCGCCCCAAAAATATCTGACTCCGTAATCACGGCAAACTTTAGGATAGGATACTCAAAGCCTCTTCTCACCTTGCCGTAGCAGACCATAATCTGCCCCTCAAAAAGCTCATGGTCGTAGTTTTCAGTGTAAAAGCATGTGATTCCCTGATCTGTGATATCCTCTGAAAGCCGCTTTGCCCTTGTCCTTGAACCGGATAAAAGAATGACTCTGTAGCCGTTTTTCTTATAACGCTTTAAGTCCTTTATCAAAAGCTCAAAGCTGTTATTGTATGGGCTGACGCTCTGACAGTGAATACCATAGCTTCCCAGCTGGTGCAGTCCGTTTGCTTTATTATCGAGCGCACCGAGTGCGATGCACGAATACTTCTCGAGCTTTGCCACAATCTCCTTCTCTGTAAAAAGACCGTTCATCTGCCCCGGAAGTATATATCCCATCGCAAGTCTCTGCTTCATGCTCTCTGAAAACTCAGTCTCTGTAAGCTTTCCCTGCTCTGTACATCTGGTCAGCTCATCGAAAAATATAAGGCTGTCCGATGGCTTAAAATAATCCAAAAGTCCGACTCTCTCGTCAAAAAAGTACGACAAAAAAGCATCCATGCCCGCATACATGGACAGCTCTCCCCACTCCTCGATAAGCTCATCTGCCATCACAGTCACTCTGTGTGCTTCCTCTGTCTTCATCTGCTTTCTAAGCTTGTCAGATACACGCTTTGCCTCTGCCTTAAGCTTTTCAATTCCCCCGGCCTTTTCCTCATCGCTAAGTACAAGCTCTGCCGCCGGATATATGCTCACCCGGTCAATATTTTCAATGGATTTCTGGCTCTCGCAGTCAAAATATCTGATGGTGTCTATCTCGTCTCCCCACAGCTCAATTCGTATAGGATTCTCCTCCGTCAGCGGAAAAACATCAAGAATACCGCCCCTGACAGAAAACTGTCCCATCGTCTGGACCTGATACTCTTTTTCATAGCCCATCCGGATAAGGGCAGCCTGAATTTCCTTCAAATCCAAAAGCTGTCCCTGCTCAAGTGTAAGCACATTTTCCCACATCTTTTCTATCGGCGCCATCGTATTCATCAGCGCGTCAAAGGTGGTCACAAGCGTCACTCTCTCCTGCTCACGGATAGCCTTCAAAGCCCTGATGCGCTCCGCTGTCAGGAGATTGCCCCTGATATCCGACTGGTAAAAAAGCACATCCTTTGATGGATAATACACCACCTCTTTGTCAAAAAAACTGTACTCATCGTACAGTTCCTTCGCCTTCTGCTCTCCAAAGGTCACAATAAGCTTGTTTTTCCTGTGACCTCCAAAGGCATATATCATCTGTGATTTTTGCGCATCTATACATCCCGTGACAGATATAAGTCCGGACGATTTTTCTGCCGTTTTTGTCATCTCCTCAAAGCCCGCAAGGGAAAGGAGTGGCTCTGTAAATGCTTTCACTTTCAATTCTCCATTTCTGTCTGTTCAAAATCACCTTGTCGATTTCCAGCTAGTTATATATGTTCATAGCCTTATCCGTCTCACCATGCATCATAAGAACTGCTGCATCCATCGCATGACCTATAGCTTCCTCTACCTTTGCCCTGTCCTCAGAACTGAAACGCCCGAGCACATGGTCAGCAAGATCCCAGCCCTGCGGCTTCTCTCCAACACCGACCTTGATACGGCTGAAGCCCTGTGTGCCGGTCATTGCAATGATACTCTTAATCCCGTTGTGACCGCCGGCGCTGCCCTTTTTGCGGATACGGATACGCCCCGGCTCGAGCGAAATATCATCAAAAATAACAATCATTTCCTCATCCGGATCAAGCTTATAAAAATTCATCACCTCAGCAACAGACTCGCCGCTTAGGTTCATGTAGGTCTGCGGCTTCACAAGCAGCACCTTCATGCCATCAATCACTCCGCTTCCACAGAGCGCCTTGTGCTTTTTGTCTGTCACACTTATATTATATTTATCCGCAAGCGCATCTATCACATCAAATCCGATATTGTGTCTTGTGTGCTCATATTTTTTGTCAGGATTTCCAAGTCCTACTATAACGTACATCTTTTATCCTTTCTCTTTCTCATATCATTTACAATTCAAAATAAAACAAATACTGCTGGATAATTCCCGCCACACCCTTGTAGCGCTCAAAATCAAAGCCGTCACTATAATATTTGTCCAAAAGCTGCTTTACATGCGTATCTATCGGAAACGCATCCACATGATGCAAACCAAAAAGACATATGCAGTTCGCCACCTTTTTGCCAATTCCTTTGCGAGAAAGCAGGCTTTCCATCGCCTCATCATAGCTCATTTTGCGCAGATTATCAAGCCAGTCAGGATTATTAGCACCATACTCATATATTTCCTTCAGATACGGTGCCCTATAGCCAAAGCCCATGCTCCTGTCATCAAATACCTCATCCGGTACCTCAAGAGGCTTTGGAAATGTATACAGTTCTTCCCCCTCTGCACTGCCGTCTATTTTATGTCCGCACCGCCTGCAAAGTAAATCCACACTGTTTGTGATTCGCTTTATGTTATTATTCTGGGAAATCATAAAAGTAACAATCATCTCCCACAAATCCTGCCTTAAAATGCGCACACCACTGCCATATGCATATGCCTCCTTCAGATGCGCGTCATCTCCGTCTGCTATAAGCTTTGCAATCCCCGCATAATCCGTATCCATATCCAGATAACTTTTCCATATATTGTTCCAGTCAGCCTCATCACAGTCCAGCTCAAACTCATTCCCGTCCTGCTTAATCCGAAGCGCCCTGTCAAATGCCACTACCGTGTATTCGTTTTCTCCTGTGTTCTTCCATCTGAAGCACTGACCACTGTCAGCAATCTGTTTTAAATCCAGATTATCTATTTTCGTCTTGTACATATCTGTTTGTCTATCCTCTTTTATTTTAGCTATACTCGTAACTATTCAGAACCATCCCACGCACATTCTAAAAAGCCGGTCTGTCTGTGGCTTATTGTACCACGGATAGACCGGTTTGTGTGAAATATATTTGGATTATTATACCAGCTCAGGTATTTTATATCCCGCCTTGCTCATCGCTTTTTCAAATTCATCAAGCGACATCTCTGCCTTCTCGGCACCTCTTTTTGCAGAATAGTCTCCCTCATGTACGGAAAGATAAATTTCAAAAAGACGGCCCTGCTGCATTCCCTCCTGAATACCACGTTTTTTATGATCATCCCATGCCTTACACATATTTACCACCTCTTCCTTTTCATCATACTTAATGTCAGTTCCTGCAAATAGATTGATAGCTGCTACTGTCTCAACGTCAACCCTTGTAAAGGTTTCGTCTTTTGTAATTAAATCATTCAGCTTTCCCTCATCTGACGCATTTTTCAGCACTTCAAACAGTGGTTTCAGACCTGTTTTGAACTTGGAAAAATCCTTAATCTCCAGTGGATTCAACAGATTAATCCTGTAATCGTTGATAAATGGCCGAAATCTTTCGTCCATATGAGGCATCATCTCAACAAGACTTCTTGGACCATCCCAGTTTTTTGTTCCAAGATATAATGTAATTGTAATCACCGGTGTCAGCCTATCCTCAAGTGTAAACCCTGATAAAAACTCATCTGATGATTTATAATCTTTGTTTTTCTGATGTTGCTTCTTCGCCTCGTTGACCTGTTCTCCATAATTCATGGCATCATAAATCATGGTCTTAACCGGCATCGCATAATGAACGTCTGCCTGTGCCTCTATCCCCATCAGTACGATGTATACTGATTCTGTATATTTTACAGACACCCCCTTTAACAAATCTCTCCATTTCTGCTTAACAATCTGCTTCTTATCAATACCGAAAACTGATAACACCTCTGTAGTGTCACATTCCTTTAAATTCTCCGGTTTGATAACCTTCTCTCCGTCAAACAATACATAATTGCAGATTTCACTAAACCTCGTATTATCTGACAAATACTCCTTTGCCTTCGAGTCCTTTGTACCCAAATTAACCTCCTCTTCTCGTGTGAGCAGGAAAATCTGAAGTCGAATAAAAATACTGTATACTTATGCTTTCCACGTATATAATGTGTACAATAATCCCTTATATAAAAGCCGGCAAAATCCCCACAACTCGCTTTTCTCGCAATGTTTTCACATCTGACATTTCAATTTTCCTGCTATTAACTGGTAACATAAAGCATTGAAAATTTCCATGTCTTTGTCGAAAAATGCGAAGTGGTCTGCCCTCTTCAAAGTGATACACACCGGAAAAATATGCTGTGGTGTCGTATTTACAGAAATATAATGCTTTGAGTTGATTGTAGCACACAGAAGTAAGCTTGTCATTATATTTTTCATCTGTGATAATACTTGCAAAATAACATGTCATGCCCGACATCCAGAATGTTAAAAAGAAGCTTCCATGGCAAAAACCGCAATAATCTCCCGCTTCATTACACAAGAAGAATGCAAAACTATTTTCATCTGCCCTGCATTAGTCACTATAATGGTCTGACTGACGCCAAATATTCGTTTAGCTTCGCTCTTATCTCTTCAAACTGCTTTCCTGTAACCTCATTATCCGACTCAAATGCCATCATTTTGTCAAGATATCCTCTCTCCTTTGCTATCTGAAGGCTGATAGGATAAACCAGCTCAAATGTCAGTGCAATGTGCCCTGCCACATGGTCTACCGCGGTCTTTTTACAGGAACGAAGTACCGCGTGCCTCTCATCAAAGGCTGCCATAACCTCAGGACTTACCTGCGAATTTTTCAGTTCCTCCGTCGTCACATTATATATATCCTCTGCCGGAGTATCTACATTTACCCTGAAAATATCCACCTTATCAGCATCCCTTAGTATATTGCAAAACATAACCGTATAATCATCGAGCCTCTCATCTATTCTGAAAGCACTGTGATTTCTTATCGCATTTTCAACAATTATGCCGTATTTATCATCATGAAATCCATCCACATATGTGTCAATAAGTCCTTCCTTAAACAGCAGGTCTGCTCCAAAATTGGCATGATCAACAGACTGTGCATCGTTAAATGTGTTATAACGCTTAATCTGTTCAAATCTTCCGACATCATGCAGCATCCCTGTGAGCCATGAAACATCTGTCTCATATTCATCAAGCTTTAAATCCCTTGCTATCAGCTCGCAAAGCTCCGCTACCCTATAGGTATGGTCTATTTTGAGCTTAATCTTTGGGTCTGTGGCATTGTATCCTGATGTGTACTCTGCGAATGTATTTTTTACTCGTTCTCTATCTATTATCATGTTTATTATCCTTTCAAAAAAACGGCTTATAGTGGCTTCATTGCTGCTGTTTTAACTCCCATCGCACCACATCTCTATGTGGATTAACCCTGGCAAGTCCAATCTCCGTAATTGCCGCTTCAAAAGGCACAAAGCTTTCCTGCATTACTGAAAATGCCATCTGCATCTGTTCCTTTGTCAGTGTCTTTCCAAGTGTAATATGTGGCAGCCAGCTCATTGGCTTGTAGTATCTGCTCACTGTAGATTCCGGAATGCTTTTCACCTCATCAAATACTTTTTCCGATAAATCCTGTAAATATCCGTTAAGCACCGGTGTGGCATAAAATACATATGGCAGCAATTGTCCAACTGACACAATACTAATCGTCCCATTAGAAAGTGAATTTCGCAGATTATCCATTGCTCCCAATAAAGCATTTTCACTTCGGGCTTCTATTGCCGATATCGTCATGTGTGGCGGTACACTGTTATCCGTCATGAATGAATTACCTGTTTTCTCAGCTATTTTATTTATATATCGTTGTAAAATATGCTCTGCCGTCTTGTCAAAATATACAGATACAAGATACATCTACTTTCCCCTGTCATATAAAAATCATGCCCCAACACACATAGGCCGGGGCAATTACTGTTCCTATTTATCCTTTCCTCTCCTCATCGCTACAGCTCCCGGCGATGATATTGCACTTCCCAATACAAGCTTCACCAGCCAGATAAAAAATACTATCACAAGTACAGGAATAAGACACGTTGTAACTATAAGCACTGCCAGTCCATCAATGAACTTGTTGACCATGTTCTTTACACTATCTGCCGTAACTGACAATGTATTTTTCACACTGTTTACTGCATCCTTCGCCTTATCTATAAAGCTGCTTTCAGAGTCCTTACTCTTCTTGCTATCCTTATCATCATCCTTTGATGCTTCTGATTCATCCGCTAAATCATTTGCTTCATCGATTGTCGCATCAATTGACTCCTGATATGTACTGTAAATCATTTTTGAGACATGCACGCTTACCGGAATAACCGCATATATTGCCAGTCCAAAAATGAATATTTTGACACCTATTTTCCAAAAGAACTCCTTTTTGCTTCCAAAATACACGGCCAATGCCAGCATTGATAACGGAATAAGCCATTTGAAAGTCAGCGCGCCAAAAATAGTCAGCAGATATTTTTCAAGATATATTGCTGATACAACAATCAAAAAATATCCTGCCAGATCCATTAATTTATTTGCAACAGGAGTTCCATCATCTCCCGGCGCTAATGTAATAAGTGTTGAAACTGCTGTAGCACTTGCGCTCAGCTCCAATGCAGTTGTTTTCTTTTCATCGAGATACTTTATAGTTTCTTTGTTTATTTTTGACTCAGGCGATGAATAGCTTTTTGCAAGTCCAAAAAATGAAATACATGCAATAATTATACACACTATAATTGCAACTACTCTGAATATTATGCTTCTTTCAAACGATGAATCAGTTTTATTTTCCATAATGACTTATACCCTCATATTCTATAAAAATGTTCTTTTTGCCTCTTCCCGGCTATTCTTCAAGGTAGATGCAGCTCCCTCGCCGGCAAAATATTCCTTCACCAGCTTTACAACTACACCCGAAAGCAAAAATACCGCGATAAGGTTTGGTATGACCATAAGGCCATTGAAGGTCTCCGCTATGCTCCACATCAATCCGAGGTTCATTGTCGCACCGACTATCGCAACGAGCGAATATACTACCATGAACGGCTTATTTGCCTTAGTTCCGAATAAGAACTCTATGCATCTGGTTCCGTAAAGCCCCCAGCCTATGATGGTTGAAAATGCAAAACAGCACATGGCAACCGCTGTAAAGATTGATACCCAGCCGCCGTAGGTGGATGTAAATCCGCTGATGGTAAGCTCTGCGCCTGCTGCTTCTCCATAGCCCACAGAAACTCCGCTGCAAAGTATGACAAGCGCTGTGAGTGTACATATCACGATAGTGTCCACAAACACCTCAAATATGCCAAAGAAGCCCTGCTTTACAGGCTTTTTGGTGTCTGCACAGGCATGTGCGATAGAGCCTGTTCCAAGACCTGCTTCGTTTGAAAAAATTCCTCTGGAAACGCCCTTTTTCATGCTCATAAAAAAGCTTCCTACTGCTCCGCCTGTCACTGCTGACGGATTGAACGCGCCCTCTATTATGGCTCCGAATACGCCCGGTATAGCTTTAAAGTTGATGATTACTACTCCAAGTGCCAGCAGAATATACATCACTGCCATAAACGGCACAAGCTTTTCAGTAACCTGGCCTATACGCTTGATTCCTCCAAGCAGAATAAGCGCAATGAGAGCGGCAAGCACTATTCCTAATATGAGATTGAGCGTTGATGCCGATTCTTTTGAAATTATATCGTAATTATATAAAGCTGAATCAATCGCTGTGGTTATGGTGTTTACCTGTGTAGCGTTTCCTGTACCGAACACGGTGAGCACGCCAAACGCTGAGAACAGATATGCCAGCCAGTGCCAGTGCTTTTTAAGACCGTTTTTAATATAGTACATAGGGCCGCCTACCAGGTCGCCGTTTGCATTTCTCTCGTGAAAATGTACAGCAAGTGTGACCTCCGAGAACTTGGTGCACATACCAAGAAGTGCTGAAATCCACATCCAGAACACCGCTCCCGGTCCGCCTATCGCTATGGCTCCCG
>OAWP01001394.1_pt1 | contig 15042 bp, 9 predicted proteins | sample 1517081 | NCBI WGS metagenome assembly OAWP01 (sample SAMEA2580167, study PRJEB22360) | human gut metagenome | biome: human gut; feature: human-associated habitat; material: faeces | place: Denmark | collected 2008/2010 | reverse complement strand
AATTATGGATCAGTTCACGGGTCTCGGTGCCGTCTGCTGCGGTGAATACCAGCTCGGCCTTACCGGGTCCGGGTACCTTGATCTCTGTATTTTTATAGACATCACCATAAGCATGACGGGCGATGGTGATGGGCTTGGTCCAGTTCTTTACGTAGGGAACGATGCCCTTTACCAGGATTGGTGCACGGAATACGGTACCGTCTAAGATGGCACGGATGGTTCCGTTGGGACTCTTCCACATTTCCTTCAGGTTGTACTCTGTCATTCTGGCAGCGTTGGGAGTAATGGTAGCACATTTTACGGCAACACCATATTTCAAGGTAGCGTTGGCAGAATCTACGGTTACCTGATCGTCTGTCTCATTACGATGCTCCAGTCCCAGATCATAGTACTCTGTCTTCAGATCGATATAGGGCAGTAACAGCTCATCCTTGATCATCTGCCAGAGGATTCTGGTCATTTCATCTCCGTCCATCTCTACGAGAGGGGTTGTCATTTTGATCTTTTCCATAACGATTTCCTTTCCGGTATTAATTTTCGTTCTATTATATTTTAACGTAATTCGTTCCAACAGGCAACTTATTCCTGACTTTCCGCCTGCTGTGCATAAGCCTCATTCAGACCGTTCTTCACCATGTTCTCATAAGCATTGATCATATGCTGATGTGCCAGTTGCTCTGCCAGATCGGCGTTGCCAGCCTTAATGGCTTCCATGATCTTTTCATGCTCTTCGTTAGACTTTGGACCTCTATTGGCACTGGACAGCGTCTTCTTACGGACACGGAGAACATACTGATGGAAATCCTTCAGCTGATGCTCCAGCATCTTGCTGTCACAGGCTTCATACAGAATATCATGGAAACGATTGTCTAACTCCGCCAGCTGCTCCAGATGCCCCTTCTGGGCATGGAACTTGGACAGGTAGACATTCTCCTCCATCTCTTCCATCTGCTCCTTGGTGATATGCTCCGTAGCCCAACGGGCGCACAAACCTTCCAGCAGGGAACGGATCATATAAATATCCTTCACGTCCTTCTGCGTAATGCCGGTGACATAGGCACCCTTGTTCGGAATGATCTGGATCAGTCCCTCCAGTTCCAGCTGACGGAATGCCTCTCTGACGGGGGTTCTGCTGACGCCCATCTCCTCGCCGATCGCCACTTCCTTCAATTCTTCATGTTCCTGGTATTTTCCGCTTAAAATGTCCTCTCTCAGCTTGTGAAATACCCGTCCCCGCAGGGAGAACTTGTCCGTTACTTCCTGCTTTACATCATACTTACTCACTATAATCCTCGATTCCAGACAACGCTGTTACCGTTGTCATGCTCATTCTATGCTTACTCACCGATCTTCAGATTCTTCTCCAGACAGATCCGGTTGACGCATGCCACGATCTCATCATCCGTAAGCACGGTGACACGACCGCCGGCATATTCTTCGTCTACCCACTTTTTGATCTCTGCTACCAGTTCGGAATTCTTCTGTACCTGCTTGTCTCCCTTTAACTTGTAGTAAGTGTTCAGCCAGTGTGCGATACCTGCCAGACCAGAGGTGTTGGAAATAGCGCACAATACCGGACGGTTCAGGAATTTCTCGGTATCGAAGATATTGTAGATTTCCTCGTTCTTAAGCAGTCCGTCTGCATGGATGCCGGCTCTGGTTACATTAAAGTTCTTGCCCACAAACGGGGTTCTGGGAGGAATCTGATAACCTATTTCTTTCTCATAGTACTCTGCCAGCTCCGTGATCACACGGGTATTCATACCGTTTAAGTCGCCCTTTAACTGTGCATACTCGAATACCATTGCTTCCAAAGGCGTATTACCGGTACGTTCACCGATACCAAACAGGGAAGTGTTGACACCGGAACAGCCATACAGCCATGCCGTGGTAGAGTTGGACACTGCCTTGTAAAAGTCATTATGTCCATGCCACTCGATCAACTCATGAGGCACACCTGCATGGGTATGGATCGCATAGATGATACCCTGTACACTACGGGGAATAACGGCACCGGGATAGTTGACACCATATCCCATGGTATCGCAGGCACGTACCTTGATAGGAATCTGATACTCTTTCATCAGTTTCATCAGTTCCAGACAGAACGGCACTACATAGCCGTAGATATCTGCTCTGGTGATATCCTCCAGGTGACATCTGGGGCTGATGCCCTCCTCTAAGCAGTCACGGATAACACTTAAATAGTGATCCATTGCCTGTCTTCTGGTCATTTTTAACTTTAAGAAAATATGATAATCGGAACAGCTTACCAAAATACCGGTCTCCTTCATTCCGATCTCTTTTACTAATTTGAAATCTTCCTTGCTGGCGCGGATCCAGCTGGTCACCTCAGGGAACTTATATCCCCTCTCCATGCACTTATAGACAGCATCTCTGTCCTTTTTGCTGTAGAGGAAAAATTCACTGGCGCGGATCATTCCGTTGGGACCGCCCAGTTCGTGCAGATAATCATAAATCTTTACAATCTGCTCCGTGGTATAAGGTGCCCTGGACTGCTGTCCGTCTCTAAAAGTGGTATCTGTGATCCAGATATCCTTCGGCATGTTATGAGGCACGATACGATCATTAAAAGGTATTTTGGGGATTTCGGAATAAGGGAACATATTACGGAACACGTTCGGCTTCTCCACATCATCCAGTATGTACATATGCTCCTCAATCTCCAGAAGGTTGTTCTTCGGATTCATGGAGACCGGACGATTCTGAAATGCATCACTATCTCTCATTGGTATACCTCTCTTCCCTGACATTCGACATCTGCAATATTGTTTTCTATTTTTACTCTGCGCAGTAAAAATACATTTTGCAGTTCTCGTATCATTGTATACAATCATACCATTTGTGTCAATATCTTTAGTATTAATTTTATTGACTTATTTTAATCACATTTTTTATTTTTCCCAGTGATTTTATCATTTTACTTGTTTTCTAATAATCTGCGGACATTGAGCATTCCGAAGCCCTGCTTATTCCAGGGTTCTCCGAGATCCGTAGCTGTGAGCGCTACCCTACGGAGAAATTCTTCATTGGACATTCTCGGATATTTTTGTAGTACCAGTGCTGCCGCTCCGGACACAATGGGGGTTGCCATGGAGGTACCGCTTTTTGCAATATAAGGTTTAAAAATTCTGCCATTTCTATTTTTCCAGAAAGCATTGCAGGACAGGATCCGCGTCCCGGGAGCCACAATATCCGGTTTACGGATGACGTCGTATTTTCTACCTCTTCCGGAATATGTTTCGCATCGCTTCGGATCATTTTTACAATATCTTCCATCGTGACAACCCACTGTTAACACTTTCCGACTGCTTGCCATCTCCGAAATACTCCCATCCTCAGGTCCTGCATTTCCCGCTGCACAGACTACGAGAATATTATGATCCCACAACAATTCCATATACTCCCGCAGTACCTGTTCCTTATATCGTTCCTTCAGTTCACCGATTCCGACAGATATATTTAAGATCCGGATCTGATACCTGTTTTTTACCCGTAGGATCCACTGAAATGCCTCCTGCATGGAATCACAGGATCCTTCTCCCTTTCCATCCAACACTTTTCCCACGACAAGTTTCGATGCCGGTGCCATTCCGCGAAGCCTTCCACCCGACAATTCTCCGTTTCCACAAAGGATGCCACATACATGGGTTCCATGTCCGTTATCATCATACGGAAGAGAGCTCTTCTCCACGAAATCACGAAAACATAACAAATGCCCGGCAAGATCCGGATGATATGCGATCCCGGTATCCAATACAGCAACCGTTACAGGCTCTGACCGCCAAGTTACGCTATATATTTGTTCCGGTACCTGTACCTGCTCCCTGACCCTCTGCATCCGTTTTCCTTCCCGGTAAAAATATAGTAAAACCGACATAAGACTTAATCTATCTTATGCCGGTTTCTATTCCGGGTGTCGGTTAAATCACCCCATTATTCATTTATAATCTCTATCCCCTCCGGGAAAGCGTCATTTCCAATATCCGTGACACTCGCCGGCAGATGTACTTTTTTCAATTCCGTATGATTTCGGAATGCTTCCTCTGCGATCACGCGAACGCCATCCGGTATCACAACTTCAGGCAGATTCCCTTTATAAGCTACCAGGATGTCCCCACTGATCAGAAAATCATCCATACTGTTCTCTTCAAAATCATCCAGCCAGCCGGTATGGGTAAACGCCTTGGCACCAACAGTATTCACCGTGTCCGGCAATATTACGTTATCCAGATTATCACAATGATAAAACGCCGCATAGTCAATCACCGTTACACCTTCCGGAATCGTAACGGTCCGGAGAGAACTTCTGGAAAAAGCAAAACGTCCGATCTCTGTAGTACCTTCCGGGATCGTAACTGCGCTGACAGACTGGTTACGATAATACATCCATTCCGGAATCTTGCCGTTCTCTGTCTCAGCTGTGATATCCTGTTCTTCACCGGTCTCCTGTCCCGCTTCCGGTTCCGTATACCCCTGCTGTACTTTTTCCTCACCCGGATGCACCATTACCAGGGCATGATTCCCTACAATAATAGTACTGCCCAGGACATTACCGGGAACCGGTGTTGCAACAGGTGCAGGCGTAGCCGTTGATACAGGTTCTGTCGTTGCCTGTGTATCCGGTCTGCTTACTGCTGTCGGTGTCTGTACAGGAGCTGCCGTCACCAGCGGATCACGGTTTTTCTGCTCCGCAAGTTTTTGGGCAAACTGTGCTGCCACACTTCCCTCGTCCGCATGGATTGTCACATTATCACAGTTTAAGAAAGCATCTTCCGCAATACCGGTCACCGTAGCCGGGATATAAATATCTGTGAGATTAACACATCCCGCAAATGCCTGTGCATCAATACTCTGTATATTTTCCGGAATTGTGATCTGCTTTAAACCCGTACATCCTGCAAACGAATACTCGTCCACTGCAGTCATACCCTTTCCCAGGACAACCTCTTCCAGATTGTTACATCCCCAGAAAACATAGGCATCCAAACGCTTGACAGATTTCGGAATTACAACGAACTGTACCTTCTGATTGTTCTCAAAGGCACTCTCGCCTACGACTTCCACTGTATCCGGAATCGTGACGCGTTCTTCCGTGCCTCTGTATTTTACCAGTGTACTCCCTTGCGTCTGAAAATCAGAGGCAGACGCTGCCGCATCTGCCTCCGACACAGGAAGATGTGTCAGGATCAATGCGGTAACTGCCAGTGCTATGACAGCCATCCACTTTTTATGATTCATAAACCTTCCCATCCTTTATTTCCCACTAGGCTCTGGCTTTACGCAGAGTCTTTTTGTCCTTCTTCATGAAGAGTACTACCGAGATACATGCAAGTCCCATGGATAGGAACCACTTGGGATGAATGCCGTCTCCGGTCTTAGGTGTGCTGTCTGCGATGGTTCCCGCAGTCAGATTATTCGTATCCACATAGATCACATACGGTGAAAAATGCTCTGCCGTAAAGGTTACGCAGGATACTCCGGATATTGTGGAGAACTTCGGCGACAGCTTATCCAGCTTGCTGTTCACTACTCCGGCCACTTTATTATTACCTGCGTAGGTGATCAGGGAATCCGGCAGAGGCAATGTAATGCTGATGGACAATCCTGTGGTATCTGTGATCTTTGTATTGCCGGTGGAATCATAGAGACTGATGTCCATGGGGAAATACTTGATAGCACTGATATCACTGCCGTATTCTGCCATCAGAGCCTTAACTACTTCTTCTGAAGCTGCTGCGCTCTCTGTGATCTTAATAACAAAATTATCGGAAGACCCGTTCACTGTTGCGGATACCACTCCGGTATTGGACAGACCGTTTTTATCAATAACAACAGTGGTTCTGCCACCGGATACGGTTCCCGTAGTAGTGCTGCTCGGTCTTCTGTTGGAATTGGAATTCGTGGAATTACCGCTTCCTGTAGATTTATTTGTTTTATTACCTGAACCGGATTTTGCAGTATAATTTGCAGTTACCGTTACATTAGCTTCCGGCATGGTAATTACTGTTGCAGACAGAACCTTGCTGGCAATCTTCGTATTGGACGGATCAATGGACCAGCTGCTAAACTGCTGGTTTGCTGCAGGGTCGTTTGCCACAATGATCGGCTGGGAACCTGCAATATAGCTTCCGGATCCGGAACCGTTCTTAACAGTCAGGGTGTACATCTTGGCAGTGGTACCATTATTATTGGATCCCGGACTGGTGCTTGTTCCCGGGCTGGTGGTTCCGCTGTTGTTGCCATTAGAACCGTTCGCCTCGTATACTGCATAGAAATCCGTATTCTCTGAAATGCCTGCAGCAATATCCGGCAGCCATTCCTTGAAGGTATATCCACTGACTGCAGGTGTCTGGATGCTGGGTGCTACGGTACCCTTCTTGATGGTGGTCTGGTAGAAAATTTCCTTGGTTACACCGTTGATATACCGAACTACGATATCATCCTCGCTCAATGCCTTATACACTGCTTTGGTCGTAATATCTGAGGTAATATTGGTCAGGTCTCTGTCCCATCCGGTGAAGATATAGCCATCTCGAACCAGGGTAGCGACATTTGGCAGATCTGAATCCGCAATGCTACCGCCAGAGGATACCTTGATCTCCTTGACCACTTTATCATCCCAATCCAGGAAAGTTACGGTAAATTTAGCTGCATCGGGATCTTCCTTCTCATAAATAGCGGTACATGTCGTATCTTCCGTGATGTTCGTGTAATCGCCATCCCATCCCTTAAATACTTCGCCGGTCTTACCTAACGGTGTAGGCGGAACCGCATCTTCCCCGCCCCGTACCTGTTGTTCGTCTACCGGGACATTTTTCTGCAGTTCTTCATTCCAGTCACGGAAGATAACGGTATAGATTTCCTCCAGCGGAGTATCTTCCACTGCAAATCCGTTCGCATCACCATATCTGTAGAGATAACTGGTCTTCGGAGCACATAAGGTAACATCTCCCTTATCTTTAAGGATTCCGGTAAAAGTATCCTGGTCAATCAGTGTTAATCTCTCACTGGACTCCTCCAGCCATTTAATGCTACTGCCGTTGAATACATTATCTTTCAGTTCTTCACAGGTGATCGGCAGTTTCACGGTATCCAGATTCTTAGTATCCGCAAACGCATAGGAAGGCACTACCGTAATGGCACTGTCCGACAGATCGATCGTAGTCAGATTGTCGCAGCCGCGGAACGCCTCCGGTGCCATTTCCGTCACGCCCGTTGTCTCTTTGGCATTCACACGCTTGCTGGTTCTACCCTCTAAGCATTCAATAATCTTCGCTTTTGCACTGCCGTTCATTCCATAGATAATTGAATTGTCGCAGGTGAAATAATCGGTTCCCTGGAATCCTACCTTATCTAGAATTTTGCAACCGGTAAATGGAATATTACCAAGACTGCTGATGGTTCCGGACAGGGACACATCTTTCAGAGCAACACAGTCTTTAAATGCATAGTCGCCAATGGACTGGGTATTGCCGTTGATCTCTACTGTAGCCAGTTTCTCACAGCCATCAAAGGCATTTTTTGCTATGCTGGACAGGGTATTGCTGTAGCTGATCACACCGGTCAGATATTTTGCGCCCTTGAAGTCATTTTCTTCAATACTGTCGAGACCGTATATGGTCAGAGTCTTTTCCTTCTGATCCTTCTCTTTTTCCACAAACAGATCGTCCTTGATTGCCTGAATGCCTTCCGGTATGGTCACGTTCAGTGCGGAATCAATAAACTGCTGCTGATCCTCTGTCAGAGACTCTCCAGCATTATATTTGGTCAGTGCAGTTTCCGCTGCACTTCTCTGGGCATCTGTCAGATACGGATAATCATCTTTATTTAAGTATTTGATTAATTCCGTAAATGCCGGGAAATCAATCAGTTCACTGACACTCTTTTCCGGATTGTACTGTACTACCAGGTTGGACGGCCATCCGCTGCAATATCTGACATAGGTTGCCACCTGACTGCTGTTATTATATCTGCCGTCCGGACTCATCGCATACTTATACGGTGTGGACTCCGGTGAGATTTCTCCTACAAAGGTCAGTTTCACTGCCGGACTGTTATCTGCATCGTTCATAGCTTTCGCTGTGCTGTGTGTACAGCCCGTTCTGTGTGTACCGGTAAAGTCCTGGGTCTTAAACGCATCCGTTCCAATAGCAATACTGCTGTTGTTAAATATTACCGTTGCCAGATTATGACATCCGCGAAAAGCACCCTCTCCCACCGACTGTACACTGGCAGGCAGAGATACCATTGTTAGGTTACAATTGTTGGCAAATGTATTTGCCGAGATATTGTAAATATGATATGGTCCGATGGGATCCGGGATATTCAATGTCTTAACGCCGGTTCCTACGCTGGCATTAAGTAACTGGTTGGAGGAATCTACTACAAACGTAGAACGACCAGGTTCACCTGAAACATTGGGATCCTGAACCGTCAATTCATACTGGTTCAGCTTCTGGTATAACTTTGTAGTCGGGTCATAATTGATGTAACTGAATGCAAAACAGTTCTCCCGGCACAATGTATGAAGCAGACTGGTATTCAGTCCTTCAAAATAGAAAGTACCGTTTACCGGATCATCCGCAAGCATGGACTTAAAGCAGTCAAAGCAATACACATTATCATCTGCACTTCCGGAGTTGATGGTAAACTGTGCATTTCGGGAAGCTACATAATGCAGGTTCTTACATCCCTTGAACATGGAGATTCCGATGGTCTCGCTGTACATATCCGGGAAAGTCACGGAATACAGGGTCTCATCATTTTCAAATACATTCCAGCCCATTTCCTTCAGGCTGCTGGAACTGATGCCGTTCTCCTGCTCCGGATTACATATCTCTACTTCATATAAATACCGGCATTCTGCAAATGCATAGTCTCCGATATAACTTACAGAAATAGGAATATCAATATCCGTCAACTGGGTGCAGCTGTAGAAAGCATGATCTCCCAGCTGTGCCAGGTTACACTCTCTGGGGATGTTCACTGCTTTCATACTGCCGCATTCCGCAAATGCCCAGTTACCGATGACAGTGATACCATTACCAAAGGAAATGCTGTTCAGACCATTACAGCCATAGAACGCATAGTTGCCGACACCAATGAGTTTCTCACCAATGTTCAGTGTTACAATATTGCTGGCTCCGGCGAAAATACCGTCTAACGGATTTTTAGATGTGATATCTCCTGCCACAGACCAGGTATAAGTACCATTTGGATTGGCTGTAGATGCCAGATACTGGTTGCCGATGTATTTTACATCCAGATCCTTGATCCACTGATCATCCGGCTGTTCTGTCTTTGCAAATCCGTCATATACTTTTGCTGTTTTATCCTCATTTTCCGCCTGCGTACTGGTGTAAGAATAACCGGTGCCCTTTTTCTGGAAGAAATCCACAAGAGAAAGTTTTTTCCAGGCATTGTCCGTAGCATAACAAGGACGCATCTCACCATCCTTATAAGTCTCAGTCTTCGTCTCCATCACCGGTTTACCCTGTGAATCATATAACGGTAGACCTGTATTCGGATCTGTTGCCTGTACTTCCACTTCTCTGGTCTTCTGTGTCAGAGCCTCATAATACAAAGGCTGTCCATTCTTACTTGCCGCCACGTAACCATTGATGGTACCCTGGTTACCGGTAGGCTGTATGTACGCATTTACCATATCGGGAATATCCAGTACATTCCCAGTCAATGTCGTATTTTTATTATAACCAAGCAATACTGCACACCAGGAATTTTTATAGTTCACATAGGCAAACTGATAGCTGGTTCCGTCTGTGTTGGTCTCTGTTGTATAAATGGTCGCATTGCTGTCTACCACGGGAATCAGCGTATCCATGGTGGGAATTGTGCTGCTACCGGAAAGCAGACTTGCTTTCTCTGATGCGTCCTTCGGAATCGTAACCTTATATTTAGAAGAGCTATGTGTTGTCTGATGTGTATGTCCTGCCGCCTGTGCCACAGCATCTTCCTCCGCACGCAGCCCTTCCGTAGGAATCGCTGCCACTACGATCGCTGAGATCAGGAACAATGTTCCCAGGGTCTTCCTTACTGTCTTTTTTAATCTTCTGTTGGTCTTTTTTGTACCCTTAGTCATCCTTTACTCCTTTGTCGTCACCTTTTTGGCAACCACTACGAATCTGCCGTTTTTCTCCTGATAATCACAAGTCGACAGAGTTAATAGCCGGTCACCGTATTGAGCCGTGACTCCCGTGTCATATAATGACATTCCCTCCATGTCATTCATATAAGAGTCAAATTCCTGCTCACTCTGGGCGTCTATAAACTGATAGTATTTGAATACGATCTCATCTTCACTGTATACCCTTGAACGGAATACATACATGATCTCATACAGACCTTTTTCATAGATGGTATCAAACTGTATGCAGGGATGTTTCTCATAGTAGCTCTGGTCGCTGTATAAGGATAAGCCTCCGAACATCTGCCCGCTCTTCATGTGATGCCCATACAGAATAAGGTTTGTGCTGGGTTTCAACACATCACAGTCCTTGTCCATGAAAATGGATCCGTTCTTGTCATACTCCTGATTCAGATTGTGATCCAGATAATATTCGTTATCCGTTGTCTGCATAACAGGGTAATCTATATTAGTATCGTCAATTTTTACCCATCCGATTAGTCTTTTGTTCTTATTTAATAAATTTTTATATTCATCCAGCACCGGAGGCGGTGTACTCTGCCCTTCTTCCGACGTATAATGGATCACCGGCGCCGGTGTCTCGCTGGCTGCAGGTTCCTTGTCCTTCAGTTCACTCAGCTGCTTATAATTATCTGCTGTCCGGTAGTTGTACCAGTTATAAATTCCGAAATAGCCAAGGCAGACGATAGCTGCCATACTGCAGAGGACTACCAGTAGTTTCCTTCGCTTTTCGCGCTTCTTCAGTTCTTCTTTTACTATTTTATCCAGTTCCTGTTCATCAAACTGCGGTTTGTTCTGTTTCTGTGTGGTCTGCCTACGTTTCGGTATTTCTTTTTTCTTTACTGGCTTCTTTAAAAATTCCTTTTTTTTCGTTGCACTGGCTTTGGAAACCGGGGCATCTTTTCGTTCCTGTCTGCGGATTTCTTCTGCCAGCTCCTCCATATAATCCTGTCCCAGGATACTGTGAAATCTGCATTTTCCGCTACGGATCACTTCCAAGAGCTTCTTCTGATCCGACAGGTTCATCTTCTTAGTCTGCATCCGAAGATTTTCAATCACCTGCTGATCCTTCAGAGCGTTCTGGTAATCCGCCTCTGTCCGAAACTGCCGCCCTTCTACGATATATATCTTCTGTGTCATTCAATCTATCCTTAAGTAAATAATAAGATGTCAGGGATAAGTGGGGTAAACTTATATGAATTAAGCCTGCATCATTTTAACTACATATTATCATCTATTACATTTCCATATAGCTATTTTTATTTTACTATATTAGAAAATTATTGCAAGTCTTTTCCGGAAACATTGACAGGCTCCCCCGCATACAATAGAGCATAAATAAAATGTGGAGGCACTAAAAATGAGTGACTTAACTGCTACAAACTGTGGCTGCAATAATAATTCCTGCAGCAACAATAACAACTGTAGTAACGGTATCTTCGGCAACAGCTGCATCTGGATCATCCTTTTACTGTTCTGCGGCGGTGGCTGCGGTAACGGTTGCGGCAACAACAGTTGCGGACTTCTGGGCAATAAAAACAATGGCTGCGGCGGAAATGATTGTTGCGAATGGCTGATCTGGATTCTGCTCCTGTCCTGCTTCTGTGGCGGTGGAAACAACGGCTGTGGAAATTGCGGTTGCTGATTTACCGGACTTTTTACACACGTATGATCGATCATCCCGGGGTGCGGATCTTCCGTACCCCGAATGACTGATTGGCATAAGCCAATTATCCGCTTCATAAGATACTAGTAATTCATTTACTGGAAGGTATTATCTGCATGGATGATAACAGAATCGACAAGGCGGCCGCCTTTGACACTTTATTTACCAACAACCGCATTCAGATTCTGAAAACACTTGCCTATTATATAGATCCGCATCTCCTGAAAGGACTTGCTGTCTACATAAAATTTTTGGAATTGCAATATACGCTGGCACTGTTTAGAAAGCATCCGGAGACTGCTCTGCACAGTTTTCCTCTATCATCCGATGGAAGCAGTCTCGCCGGTGAACTATGCAGTGATCTCATGCCTTTATGCGATGAAACGCAGAAAGCATCCCTGCAGCAGGTCACCCAGATGCTTGACAATATCCATAATTTTCAAGAAATGATGGATATGGCTAAGTCCATGCAGGAGCTGTTCCCGGAAGGTTTCTCCGATCTGGACGGTTGTGATCCGGCTATGTTGTCCGAACTTTTCGCAGCCACTCAAAATCAATCAGGAGGTCAACAAAATGGATTATTCCCAGACTCCCCTCTGGATGCAGGATGATCTTGTGAAGGACATCCCCAGAGAAAAATTAGAATTTCTCTCCACTCTTTTTGCCAAAGGGCATGGCAAATCACAAAAAGAAATGATGTCACTTCTCATGCCTGCCATGCGTAAGGCAAAGCAGGAGCATCTCACTTTTACCCCACAGGAAATGCAGGCTGCCATCACAGCCATCAAAAAATACAGCACCAAAGCAGAGCTGCAGCAGATTCAAAACATTTTAGAAAAAAGCAACGCTCAAAGAAATAACTCCCGGCAGACGTAAGGTCTGTCAGGAGTTATTTTATTTCTACCTCATGGTCATATTCGTTCATAGCTGAACTATTTAACTACGATGTTGACGATTCTTCCGGGAACATAGATCTCTTTTACGATGTTGCCGGTCAGCTTGTCTCCCAGAGCTTCTTTTGCCATGTTGATGACATTTTCCTTGGTCTCATCCTTGGAAACATTGATGGTTACACGCATCTTGCCGTTAACCTGAACACCGATCTCAACAACGCTCTCTACGGTCTTCTCTTCCTCGAAATCAGGCCATGCCGCCTGATACAATCTGCCTTCAAAGCCGGCAGTCTGCCACAATTCCTCGGTGATATGAGGTGCTACGGGGTTCAGCAGAGTAAGCAGTGTCTTGTATTCGCCTCTGGTAATGGAGTTCTTCTTGTAGAACTCGTTGATCAGGGACATCATGGCCGCGATGGCGGTGTTGTACTTCAGGTTCTCGAAATCGCTGCTGACCTTTTTAATGGTCTGGTGCATCTTGGTCTCTAAATCTGCACTATAGCCTTCTTCATCAATCAGAATATCCTGCAACTTCCATACTCTCTCAAGGAATCTGCGGCATCCCTTTACGCCTTCCTCGCTCCAGGAAGCGCTCAGATCAAAGGCACCGATGAACATCTCGTAGGTACGCAGCGTATCTGCACCGTAATCCTGTACGATATCGTCCGGATTTACCACATTGCCACGGGACTTGGACATCTTCTCACCGTTGGATCCCAGGATCATGCCGTGGCTGGTTCTCTTCTGGTAAGGTTCAGGAGTAGGTACCACACCCTGATCATACAGGAACTTATGCCAGAAACGGGAGTATAAGAGATGCAGCGTGGTATGCTCCATACCGCCGTTGTACCAATCAACCGGCAGCCAGTACTTCAATGCTTCAGGACTTGCCAGTGCCTTGTCATTGTGAGGATCGGTATAACGCAGGTAATACCAGGAAGAACCTGCCCACTGAGGCATGGTATCGGTCTCTCTCTTTGCCGGACCGCCACAGCAGGGACAGGTGGTATTTACCCAGTCAGTCATGGCAGCCAGAGGAGATTCTCCGGTATCGGTAGGCATGTAGCTCTCTACATCGGGTAACTGCAGCGGCAGTTCGCTCTCATCAATGGGAACATATCCGCACTTGTCACAATGTACGATAGGGATCGGCTCACCCCAGTAACGCTGTCTGGAGAATACCCAGTCTCTTAATTTATAATTGGTCTTGCGGTTACCGATGCCCTTCTCTTCCAGATAGTTCATGATCTTCTCTTTGGCTTCTGCCACAGACAGACCGTTCAGAAAATCGGAATTGACCAAAGTACCATCAGCAACATCGGTATATACAGCTTCTTCTACGCTGACAGGGCTTCCGGCTACAACTTCGATAATAGGCATGCCAAACTTTTTAGCGAACTCCCAGTCTCTCTCATCATGGGCAGGTACTGCCATGATAGCGCCGGTACCGTAAGTCATCAATACATAGTCAGATACCCATACAGGGATCTCTTTACCGTTGACGGGATTGGTAGCGGTCAGACCCTGGATGCAGACACCGGTCTTATCCTTTGCCAGCTCGGTACGTTCGAAATCAGACTTTTTCGCAGCCATCTCACGATATGCCACGATATCATCCCAGTTCTTGATCTCGTCCTTGTATTTATCCAGTACAGGATGCTCCGGAGATACTACCATGTAGGTAACACCGAACAGAGTATCCGGTCTGGTGGTGTAAATGCGCAGCTTCTCATCTTTTCCGGTGAGTGTAAAGTCTACTTCCGCACCCTGGGACTTACCGATCCAGTTCTTCTGGGAAACCTTGACACGCTCGATATAATCTACGGTGTCCAGTCCCTGGATCAGCTTGTCTGCATATTCAGTGATCTTCAGCATCCACTGGCTCTTGACCTTACGGATGACTTCGGAACCGCAACGCTCGCAGACGCCATTGACTACTTCCTCATTTGCAAGACCTACCTTACAGGAGGTACACCAGTTGATAGGCATCTCTGTCTTGTAAGCCAGTCCTGCCTTGAACAGCTTTAAGAAGATCCACTGGGTCCAATGATAATACTCGGGATCCGTGGTATTGATCTCTCTGTCCCAGTCAAAGGAATAACCTAAGGAATGCAGCTGATTCTTGAATCTTGCCACGTTATTCTTGGTTACGATCTTGGGATGGATGTGATTTTTAATTGCGTAATTCTCGGTAGGGAGACCGAACGCATCCCATCCCATAGGATACAGCACGTTGTATCCCTGCATTCTGCGCTTACGTGCTACGATATCCAGTGCGGTATAAGGTCTCGGAT
>OAWP01001384.1_pt1 | contig 15128 bp, 9 predicted proteins | sample 1517081 | NCBI WGS metagenome assembly OAWP01 (sample SAMEA2580167, study PRJEB22360) | human gut metagenome | biome: human gut; feature: human-associated habitat; material: faeces | place: Denmark | collected 2008/2010 | reverse complement strand
TATCAATGAGATTACTTCCCTTCCTGTCCACTCCATTACCAGTATTGATGTAGTGCCTGTGCCAAAGGATTTGACCACAAAGGTGCTTCAGAAGAAATATCTTGGTATTGAGTCGGATATTATCAAGCAGCAGAGAGTCCGTAATAAGAACAATGACTTCTCCACAGAAATCTCTTATGCAAAGAGAACGGAGAAAAAAGAGATTGAGGCAATTATGGATGATGTCCGTGAGAATGACCAGTGTCTTTTCTTTGTAGGAGTTACCATTATCCTTATGGCAGAAAGTAAGAAGGAGCTTGAGAGTGTCTGCGAAACAGTAGAAACAATCGGAAAGCGTAACAGTTGTACGATTGATACACACTACTTAAAGCAGAGGGAAGCACTCAACACGGCACTTCCGATTGGTGTAAGACAGGTGGAAACAATGCGTACCCTTCTTACCCAGTCGCTTGCGGTGCTTATGCCGTTTAATGTGCAGGAACTGAATGACAGCACAGGTAATTATTACGGTATCAACCAGATCAGTAAGAATGTAAATATCGGTAACAGAAAGAAGCTCATCAACGGAAATGGCTTTGTATTCGGAGTGCCGGGTTCCGGCAAATCATTCTTCTGTAAGATGGAAATGGGCAGCGTATTCTTGTCGGGAGATGATGAGATTATCGTCATTGATCCGATGAACGAATATTTTGATATTGCACAGACTTATGGTGGAACCGTGGTAAATATGTCCACATACACGGACAACTATGTAAATCCGCTTGAGATGGATGTGTGGAGTCTTGATCCGAATGATTCAAAGGGAATGATAAGGGAAAAAGGGGAATTTATGCTTGGTCTTTGTGAGCAGTGTATCGGGGACAGCTTAAATTCCAGACAGAAATCAATCATTGACCGCTGTGTGAGAAAGATGTATATCGACATCGCAAGGGGCAGGGAAAAGTATATTCCGGTAATGAGTGACTTCTACGATATCCTTATGGAACAGCCGGAGGACGAAGCAAAGGATATCGCATTGTCTTTGGAACTTTTTGTAAATGGTTCCCTCAATATCTTTAACCACCAGACAAATGTTGATGTAGATAACCGATTCACAGTATATGGTATCAGGGACTTAGGCACGGAGCTTAGTCCTATCACAATGCTTGTTATGATGGAGTCCATTCAGAACAGAATTGTAGAAAACGGGCAGAAGGGCAAGGCAACCTGGCTCTATATTGATGAGTTCCATGTCCTGCTTAATTCGGAGTATTCTGCAAAATATTTACAGCAGCTCTGGAAGAAGGTGAGGAAACAAGGTGGACTGTGCACGGGTATCACCCAGAACGTCGTGGACCTTTTACAGAACTACACCGCCACTACAATGCTTGCAAACTCTGAGTTTGTTGCACTCTTAAAGCAGGCGAATACAGATAGTTCCAAGATGGCAGAGGTTATCGGTGTATCAGAGGCACAGCTTCGTTTCGTAACCAATACTGCATCGGGAATGGGACTTATCAAGTGTGGTTCCGTGGTAATTCCGTTTGATAACCAGATCAGCAAGGACACTGACCTTTACAGACTGTATAACACCAATATCCACGAAAAGATTGCGGAGCAGAAGAAAAGGGAGGCAAAATTTGCTGATTAGAATTGCAATGTATCAGCCATTTGGACTAAGTTCCGGATGGCTACTTTTTACCTTTTTTAAGGATACAGAAAGAAGGTGGGAACATTGAAGATAAAAAAAGTGGATGACAAGCCTATGGTCATTCACACTAAGAAAAAAGCTAAGATTCATATGCATGAACCGAAGAAAGCTAAAATTAAGGGCAGTAACATTTACACCGTACAGCGTGGTCCGAAAATTGCCAGTGCAAAGATAAATGATACAGGTAAAAAGAAGTCTTATCGTAAGAGTACCATTCATCAGGCAGAGAAGAAAGAAAAGGAACCTTCAAAATTTAAGAGAAATATACGGGAGTCCAATACTTCTATCAAGACGAAGAATACCAATCTTCATATAGCAGGAAGAACGGGAGCACTTGCGGCTGGAGCAGTTACAGAGCAGGTGGAAGGCGGGCAGGAAGTGTCACAGGCAGCTTATCTTGCATATGAAGCAAGCCGTCCGGTTACGGGAACTGCTTCAAGGGGAGCGTCACTTTTCAGAAAAAAAGCGGCAGCCGAAGCAAAGAGGCGTATCAAGAAGGTAGAAACAGGAAAGAAGCTGGCAAAAAAGATGGGAAAGAAAGCTGCCAGTGATACGGCAAAAAAGATTGCCGGTGACACGACAAAGACAGCAGCGAAAGAAACTGCCAAGAACACTGCAAAAGAAACTGCCAAAACTACGGCAAAAGCGGCAACCACAGCGGCAGGTACAGCGGTTGCACCGGGAGCAGGTACAGCAGTCGGCATGGCGGCAGGCTATGCCACGGGGGTATCTATTGAGGCGAAGGATGTGAAAGCAGCGAACCGTAGCAGAAAGATTAAATTTTTTCTGGATAAGATGAAAGAACAGGAAAATCAGACGGACAGTGTTGTAAAACTGGTAAAAGATCTGATTGTTAAAAAGGCAGTTCTCTGGATAAAGGCGGCAGCTCCGATTATCGGACTTGTACTTTTACTGTTGGTTCTTTTAGTGGTAATCGTTGCAGTTCCGGTTATTGCTGTGATAGCGATTCTTTATAATTCACCATTTGCCTTATTTTTACCGCCGCTGGAGTCAGGAGATACAGTGCAGACAGTTACAAGTGCTTATGTGTCTGAATTTAACCGTGATGTGAATACCAAAGTGAATGAACATACCGGATATGACTTTGGCGAACTGGTGTATGTAGATTATGAGGGAATGGATGAAAATCCAAGTAACTACTACGACATTATGGCGGTCTACATGGTCAAGTATGGTGTAGGCGATACTGCAACAATTATGAATGATATATCAAAGGGGTGGTTGCAGACAGTAGTAAATGATATGTGTTCTTATACTACAAGTAGTGGAACAAAAGATGTGGAGGAAACAGACGCAGATGGCAATGTAACAACTGTTACGAAGTCGGTATTGTATGTAAATGTTACGCTCAAATCATACAGAGATATGATTTCCGTTTATGGATTTGATTCTGATCAGGTAGAAATGCTTGAGCAGATCATGAGTCCTGAGTTTATGGGACAGCTTGGATATGCTGGAAGTGGAAGCGGTGGAGGCGGTGGAAGCCCCGGAGTAAGTTCCATGACAGAGGATGAAATAAATGCAATCCTCAGTGGTATTACAGATAGCAGGCAGAAAGCAGTCTGCTCTTATGCCCTTCACAGAGTGGGTTATCCTTACAGTCAGGAACTAAGAGATAGTGGCAATTATTATGATTGCAGTTCACTTGCGTATTATTCATGGAAGGATGCAGGTGTGAATATCAGTTATGGAGGAGCAACTACAGCAGCGGCAGAAGCACAGGGACTTGATGAAGCAGGAAAGACCGTATCTTATGATGAAATGCAGCCTGGTGATCTTATCTTTTACAGTTTCACAAACAACGGAAGATATAAGAATATCAGCCATGTGGCAGTATATGTCGGCAATGGCAAGGTGGTAGAAGCCCTGAATGAAAGAGTTGGCGTAGTTTACCGTGATGTGGCAAGTGTCGGAAAGATTGTAGTAATTGGCAGACCATAGAAAATTGGCAGAGAGGGCGAAAGTCCTCTCTGGGACAGGAGGTAAGAATGGATTTAAAGGATATGATTCTTGTAATGGAGAATTATAAGGGAACAGAAAGAAATATGCTTATGACTTTGGAAGATTATAAGAAGTTCGTTGCCATTGATGATATGTCAGAGCTTGCAGATCAGATGCTGCTTCTTGGAAGAACGCTTGCGGAAGGTTTTACAGAGTATTACAGGGCAGCAAATGTTACAGTTTTTGCAAAATTCTGTAGAGATGATGTGGAACTGGGACGCTTTTTGCAAGGATATTATAATGATTCAAAGAAATTTTACTTTGATAAGGCAACAAGTTCCCCAGAGTGTATTACAAAGATGGATGAGATTGGAATGACGGATAGAGGCTGGATAGATGACTTTATCCTGCATTATGAAAAATGCGACAGGACATTTGAAAGGGGGCAGACATTTCATAATTTTAATGACCACGATTATATGGTACTGGAAGCATTATCTCCACGCAATCTTGTGGTAATGGATATGAAAAGCGGCTCTCTCACGATTGCTCTTGGAGCAACAGAGTATAAGCGATATCCGAAAGACGAGGAGCCAACTAAGGATAACACAACGATCGGGGTATCGTGGGAGCACGGGATTTATCTTGGTTCCACACTTTCGCAGACCAACTTTAAGGCATATAAAAGAGAATACGGGACACCTGAAAAGATAAAAGATGTTTATGATTACAGGGCGAAACTCAAGCAGAAGTTTTATTTTTATCAGGATTTGTCAAAGGATGATGATATTCCAAAAAATATGCAGAATGATTTCCTGCACCAGATGTATAAGGAATTTGGAACGATAGAGGAGGAATATTTTTATGACAGGCTTGAAGATGGAAAGTATGATGAAGGTTTTAAGGAAAGACAGGTAAAAGAAAAAAAGAGCCGATGAGGAAAAATGGAATTGGAGGCTGATATCGAATGGAAAAAGAATTTGATATTGAGATAAAAGAAGTTCTCTCAAGGGTAGAGACAGTAAAGGCAGAGTCACTTGACGATGCCATAAACAAGGCAATGGATATGTATTATTCAGAACAGATAGTCCTTGATGCGGAGGATATGAAGGGAGTTGATTTTTCGCCATACAGCGAAGAACAGCTCCCTTCTTCATTAAAGGAAAATGGAGGAAAGACACGATGAAAAATGAGCAGACAGCAGTTATTAAGGATATGGAATTTTTATTAAACGAACTTCATAAGGAATGGGAAAGACCGGGAGAGGTAAAATCGTCTGTCAGTATTCCATATGAGAAAGTTGAGGAAATCAGCAGAAAGCTGAATGTGATTGTCTATGAGACACAGCAGTCGGCTGACAGCGACGGACTTGCCTTTAAGCAGAGCATAGCCAAGTCAAAGCAGTGTTATGTGCTTCTCAGGATTATGCGAAAGATTGTAAAAGGAAAGGGCAAATGTGATAGACAGGCGGTTGATGCAGAATTTGTGATTGAGCTTGACGGGGAGGAGTCAAAGCTCTTTAAGGAAATGTTTGCAGAATTACTGAAGTAAAAGGAGGGTGACACATGAGTGTTGATATGAAGGTCAAAGCGATATATGATTCAGAAATCAGCAACATCACCCGTTCTGAAAAGAACTGGAAAGATGTATTAAAAGTTGCTGGTCAGTTATATCGCTATGAATTTGATAATATCGTTATGGTAACAGCTCAGAGATCACCGGAGAAAAGTACCCTTATGGCAGATTATGACACTTGGAAGAAAGTGGGAAGATATGTAAAGCGTGGAGCAAAGGGCTGTGCTATCTTCCCCTCAAGGGCACTTAATCCCCGTATGAGATATATTTTCGATATCAGTGATACAGGCGGAAAGAATGTGAAGCTGACTTGGGATCTGGAGGGGGAAAACCTGAAAAGTTATGCAGACTTTCTGGTATCGGAAGGACAGATGGAGCGGTATAAAAGCGATGACAGGGAATCACTAAAAAATACGCTAAAACAGTTTACAGGAACAAATGTTTGGAATATAATAAAAGAGGAGTTCGGGGATAGAATGTCCGAACTAATGCAGCTATCAGGTAGTGTGATAAAGGAATTCAACGAAAAACGCAAGGGCTTACAGCAGGATAGCGATATGGAGCAGTTAGTATATTCCAGTGTTATGTATGCTGTAGGGACGAGATGTGGATTTGACTTATCTGTGCAAGAACAGGATTTCAGTCAGATTGTAAACATCAAAGATGAGGAGATAGTTTACCGTCTTGGTTCCCTTGTATGCGATGTCTCCTGTAGTGTTCTTAGAGAATTTAGTAGGAATTTACAAACGATTGAGAGCGAAAGGAGAATATCATATGTTAGAAGCAATGACTTACAAGGAAGTGGACGGACTGCTGTATCCGGAGCTGACAATGCCGGACGAGACAGAGGATTTAACGAAGCTGGGCAGATACGGGAGAATGGCAATGAAGTATCTTCTGGAGAACGAACCGGCAAGGTACAAGACACTGATGAGATTCGGGAAGATGTACGAGAAGATGTCGGCAGTAGAGGAGGAAGCAAACCAGCTTTACGATCAGTTGGAGGAACAGTATCTAATGAAGCACAAGCCACAGAATCCGTCATCGACAATGGAGATGTGGAAGATAAGAGAGCAGGCGAAGATGCAGGCAGAGGAAGTAGTGCTCCACCAGATCGTGATGAAGTTTCATTAGAAACACAGGAAGAATTAAATAGAGAGCTTGATGAGATTAACTCATTGGGTGTCAGTAAGGAAGCCGAATATACACAGGCTTCCTTTTTTTTCGACCAAAACGGGCAGGCAAGTTTTGGTGTGAAGCAGCCGGAGGAAACCAGACACAATGAATTTATGCGTCAGTTCGAGGAGGATAAAAAGGCTGCCCTTGCCGGAAAATATAATTACCTTAATCCAAAGAAAGCAGAGAGTGTACCAAGTGAGTATGTAAAAGAGATACTTATGAAAGGAACTGGCTTTGTCGGTGGAAAAGGCAGGGTGTGTGAAATCTATCAGACAGAGATAGACGCAGGAACCAGAGCAAAGCGTATCAAGGCAGAATATGGTCAGGGTGGTGCAAGCTGGCCGCTTGACGGTCTGGGCTTGCACGGGTATGACACATTTCACGGTTCGGGACTTCGTATCCAATGGAAAGATGAAGATGGAGAAGTAGAAGGATACGTTTCGTGGAAGAATGTCGAAAAGGAAATCGGTGTACTTATCCTTACCGGAGAATACCAGTCGGAGACACCTCGTATTGATGAGCTTGCAATGGACGGACTTCGTGAAGATGATGAAGTCATTGACGCAGAGTACCGTGAAGTTGATACGCAGGAGGAGAAATCAGAAATTGATGATTATGCTATTCCTGATGAGCCTGACAGTTATGCTGTAAACAGAAAGGCGGCTGAGTTACGGTATATCAAACCGATTGATTATGCTGACCGTGTAGCTGCAATGGATGAAGATTTAAGAGATGCCATTGAGATACTTGTGTCAGAATGTAGCTGTTACACACCATTCCGTGCTTTCCTTATGGATGTGGTGCAGTCGGATTTTGCATTTATGCCGAATAAGCTGGAACTGATCTGTGAGATAGCGATGGGAAATGTTCAGGGTGAGAGAAAGGCATATTGCAATAATCAGTATGGACTCACAGAATACACTTTAAGCAGTGCAGATGTGAAAGTAAGCTACAAAAACAGAAATGGAGAGAGGGCAGGGGATACCGTATCATGGCGTGAGGTATATGAAATCTTATCCTATATGGTAAAACAGCCATTTTACTGTGGAGAGGACCAGAAGGCAATCTATCAGACCATAAAAAATAAGATTGACAGGGAAAAGATGAATCCTGTTTACCGCAAGTTCTTTGATATTGAGGACAGTGTGAGAGAAAGCCGTCTTAAAACCAGAGAACGGGCGATTGCATATGGCTTGAATACCAAGATTGACACGGATGGTCGTATAATTTCTGATGAGGATAAGAATGTATCGGCAGATATTCCACAGAAGGATACCGAACCACAGGAGGCTGCCCCTGAAACACCTGCACAGGAAGTATTACCGCCAGTGGAAGGTCTGCGTGGAAAAGAAAAAACACAAGACCAGACAAAACTCAATTTCCATTATAACCTGTGGGAAACAGAAAAGGGTGGTGCAAAGACCAGATACCAGTGGAACATTGATGCAATCTGTACACTAAAGCAGATTGAAGCAGAAAACAGACTTGCAACACAGGAGGAGCAGACTGTTTTATCAAAGTTTGTCGGCTGGGGAGGCTTGTCACAGGCATTTGATGAGAATAATGCTGCGTGGAGCAAAGAGTATGCAGAACTGAAAGAGCTTCTTTCCGATGAGGAATACAGTGCGGCAAGAGCAACTGTAAATAATGCCTTTTACACTTCGCCGGAGATTGCAACGTGTATCAATTCAGCCCTTGTGCAGTTTGGGTTTAAAGGCGGAAATGTCTTGGAGCCGTCTATGGGTATCGGTAATTTCTTCGGAAGTATGCCAGCACCAATGCAGCAAAGCAGGCTGTACGGAGTGGAGCTGGACAGCATATCGGGAAGAATAGCAAAACAGCTTTACCAGAATGCCAATATCAGTATTACAGGATTTGAAAACACCACATATCCGGATAACTGCTTTGATGTTGTTATGGGAAATGTGCCATTTGGAGATTATAAGATATTCGATCCAAAGTACAACAAGTATAACTTCCGTATTCACGATTATTTTCTGGCAAAAGCACTCGATCAGGCAAGACCGGGAGGTATGGTTGCAGTGATTACCACAAAGGGAACACTGGATAAGAGCAATCCGACTATACGAAAGTATCTGGCTGAGAGGGCAGAACTTGTGGGAGCAATCCGACTTCCGAATACTGCATTTAAGGATAATGCAGGAACTGAGGTGACTGCGGACATTCTTTTTTTACAGAAAAGAGAGCGAAAAATTGATATAGAGCCTGACTGGGTACATCTTGGTGTCACAGGTGATGGCATAGCAGTCAATTCCTATTTTGCAGAGCACCCGGAGATGATGCTTGGTACAATGCAGTATGATACAAGGATGTTCGGACAGGACAGCAAATATACCGTCTGTGTGAATAATGATGAGAACTTCAATCTGTATGAAGCACTCAATAAGGCAATCAGTAACATCAAAGCACAGATGACAGATTTTGAGAGACTGGCAGAGAATGAGGAACAGACAGAGGAAGTCATTCCCGCTGATCCGGATGTCAGAAATTATACTTACACATTCTTTGAAGGAAAACTTTACTACAGGGAAAATTCAGAGATGGTAAGGCAGAAAGTATCACCGACAGCGGAGGGGCGTATTAAGAGCCTTGATGAAATCAGACAGATAACAAGAGAGCTGATTGATATCCAGATGGAGGGCTGTAGTGATGAGGAGCTTGCAGACAAACAGCAGCTTTTGAATGTAAAATATGATAAATTCGTTGGAAAGTATGGAGCAATCACTTCCAAAGCAAACCGTACAGCGTTCAGGGATGACAGCGATTATCCGCTTCTTTGCAGTCTTGAAGAAGTAAATGAGGACGGGGAGGTGAAGAAGGCTGATATGTTTTATAAGCAGACGATTAAAGCAAAGTCCGTGGTGGACAGGGTAGAAACTGCAGTTGAGGCTCTTAATGTATCGGTCAATGAGTTTGGATATGTAAATATTCCTTATATGCTCTCCATTTATGAAACAGACAGGGATACTCTCATAAAGGAACTCGATGGAATTATTTTTCTTAATCCTGACCGTTACAATGAAAATAACCCGGACGCAGGCTGGGAGACAGCAGATGAATATCTGTCAGGCAATGTAAGGGATAAGCTGCGTGTTGCAAAGGCAATGGCGGCTGATACCGACGATCCACAGGCAGAAAGATTTGCCGCCAATGCCGCAGCCTTAGAGAAAGTTCAGCCGGAATGGATTGAAGCCTCGGATATAGATGTAAAGATTGGTACAACTTGGATTGAACCGCTTGATTATGAACAGTTTATCTATGAGCTGCTTAATACACCAAAAAGGGCAAGGGCAATCAGAACGGAGTATTATAATTCCGGTATTCAGGTACACTTGAATAAAATGAGTATGGAATGGTTCATTGAGAACAAAAGTATGGATAAACATTCCGTGGCGGCAACGAAAACCTATGGTACAAGCCGGATGGATGCTTATTCTATTTTTGAGGATACCCTGAACTTAAAAACGGTCACTGTCAGGGACAGGATTGATGATGGTGAGGGCAAGTACCATTATGAAGTCAACAAAAATGAGACAATGCTTGCAAGGGAAAAGCAAAATATGATCAAGGAGAAGTTCAAGGAATGGTTATTTGCAGAACCGGAACGCCGACAGAAGTATGTGGAATATTATAATGAAACCTTCAATAATATCCGCCTGCGTGAGTATGACGGAAGCCATTTGCAATTTCCGGGAATGAACCCTGAGATTGAATTAAAACCGCACCAGAAAAATGCGGTGGCACGAATCCTTATGGGAGGAAATACTCTGCTTGCCCACTGCGTCGGAGCCGGAAAGTCGTTTGAAATGATGGCTGCGTGTATGGAACAGAAAAGGCTCGGACTTTCCAATAAGACAATTATGGTAGTGCCAAAGCCGCTTATCGGGCAGACGGCAAGTGAATTTTTAAGGCTTTACCCGTCAGCAAACATCTTGGTTGCAACGGAGCGTGATTTTGAAAAGAGCCGGAGAAAGCAGTTTGTATCAAGGATTGCGACAGGCGATTATGACTGCATCATTATGTCGCACTCGCAATTTGAGAAAATTCCAATTTCGGCAGAGAGAAAGGAGCGAATGCTTAATGAACAGATAAATGAGATCACCTATGCGATTGATGATATGAAGGAGCGGAATGGGGAACGCTGGACCGTAAAGCAGATGGAAAGCCAGAAGAAAAAGCTGGAGGAACAGCTTAAATCCCTGACCGATGAGAGCAGGAAAGATGACCTCATTACCTTTGAGGAGCTGGGTGTTGACTCTATTATGGTAGACGAAGCACACAATTTTAAGAACCTCGCCACATTTTCAAAGATGAATAATGTGGCTGGAATCAGCAGTAGTGGGGCTAAAAAGTCAACGGATATGCAGCTTAAATGCCAGTATTTATCAGAGATAAATGATGGCAGGGGCATTGTATTTGCTACCGGAACACCGATAAGCAATACGATGTGTGAGATGTATGTTATGCAGCTTTATTTGCAGAAATCGGCACTTGAGGAGATGGGAATTCATCATTTCGACTCGTGGGCGGCTAACTTCGGAGAAGTAACAACGGCATTGGAGCTTACGGTTGAGGGCAGTGGTTTCCGTTTCAAGAGCAGGTTCAATAAGTTTACCAATCTGCCGGAGCTTATGAACATCTTCCGTGAGGTTGCCGATGTGCAGACAGCGGATATGCTTGACCTTGATGTGCCTGCACTCCGTGGCGGCAAGCCTATTATCGTGGAGTCGGAGCCGGACTGGTATGTGAAGCAGGTAATGGAAGAATTTGTTGTAAGGGCAGAAAGGATAAGGGGCGGGGGTGTTGATCCAAGTGTTGACAACTTCTTAAAGATTACGCACGAAGCAAGACTTCTTGGAACAGACGCAAGACTGATTGATAAGGACGCACCGAACAACCCGGACGGAAAGCTCAATAAGGTAGCGGAAAATGTCTGGAAAGAATATGTAAAAGGAAATGCTGATGGTCATATAGGCTGTCAGCTTATTTTTTCGGATATTGGAACACCGGGACCGGACAAGGACTTTACGATTTATGATTATCTGAAGGAGTCACTTATCAAGTATGGTATCCCTGCGGAGGAGATAGCATTTATTCACGATGCAAAAACAGACGCACAGAGGGATGCACTCTTTAAGGAAATGAGGACAGGTAAGAAAAAAGTCCTTATCGGTTCGACAGATAAGTGCGGAACCGGAGTTAATGTACAGACACACCTTGTTGCAATGCACCATGTCGATTGCCCGTGGAAGCCTTCTTCTATTGAACAGAGGGAAGGCAGAGGTATCCGACAGGGAAATAAAAACGATGAGGTGGCAATCTACCGATATGTTACAAAACAAACCTTTGATGCATACAACTGGTCACTTGTGGAAAACAAGCAGCGTTTCATCAGTCAGGTTATGACAAGCAAGGCAGTGAGCCGAAGCTGTGAGGACATTGATGAGGCAACACTTTCTTATGCGGAGATTAAGGCGGTTGCGACAGGCAACCCTTTAATCAGGGAAAAGATGGAGGTTGACAATGATGTCCAGAGATTAAAGCTCTTAAAAGCGTCGTATGATAATCAGAGATACGGATTGCAGGATAATTTTATGATCAAACATCCAAAACTCATCAAAACTGCGACAGAGAAACTTGCCAATGTCAGGGAGGATATAAAGGCAAGGGATAAGGAATTGATTGATAACCCGGACTTTGCCATTACCATAGGCAATGCAACTTATACAGAGCGAGTGGATGGTGGAACCGTAATGCTTGAAGCAATCAGCAAATGTAAGACAGGCGAAACCACTCCAGTCGGTAAGTTCCACGGCTTTGAGCTTCTGGTGGAAAAGAATTTTCTCAGTATCAACTATATGGTGCTTCGTGGAAAGACGGAATACAAGGCAGAACTTTCCACAAGTCCGGTGGGAAGTATGGTAAAGCTGGAGAACCTGTTCAACGGACTTCATGAAAATGTTGATTTTCTGGAAAAGAAGATTGAACAGTACCAGAATGACCTTGAGGCTTCAAAGGCGGAGTATGATAAGCCGTTTGCATATAGTGCAGAACTGGAAGAAAAACTTGCAAGGCAGTATGAATTAAATGCCCAGCTTGACCTTGAGAATGCAAAAGCTATGGACGCAGATCTTGGGGGACCGGACGAAGAAAAGTCTGAGGACAGAATAGAAAATGCGGGCATTGTTGCAGAGGATAAGGGAATCTATATGCCGGACAGAAACAGGAAAAGATAGGAGTGAAACTCTATGAGCATAAGGAAAGTGGTCACAGGACTACTGATTACAGCAGGGATTGCCATTATGGCAGTCCCTTTTTTCTGGTGTACAACCGGAGAGAGAAACACGAACCAGCTCATAAATGAATTTGAGCAGACATTGGAGGAGAAGCAGGATGAAAGGTCAGAGGTTGAGAAAGAGCAAACCACCGTTAGTAAAGAGGAGGAAGCCATTCTTAAAGAAGGCAGTGTCATCGGCATTATTGAGATACCGGGCATAGATATCAGATACCCGGTAATGGAAGAAACCGGAAGTGAAATGCTGAATGCCGGGACAGGGAACAATGCGTTTTGTTGTCAGGTGCAGATATAAGGAGGCGGCAGATGAATAAGAGATACCGACTTGGGGAGATAGAAGAAGCAGTATCGGAAATGGAGGAGTTAATCGACGTCCCGGACGATATTGCAGAGATTGATGATGACATTCAGATAGTCGTAAGCGGCTGGTCTGTGTATGTCGAAAGCCTGAATCTGACACTCAGACAGGGAGTTGCCTGTATCTGGGATACGGAGGCAGGATTATTTATGCCTGATTTTGATGTGACTATCGTGTATGAGGGAAACATCGAAACACAGGAATGGCTCTACTATGAGCAGGACGGAATGGTTGTTACACTTGGCAACTGGTTAAATGGCAGATTGTCTTGTGAACAGATAGAACAGCTTTGGTGTGAGCTTATCATACCAGAAAACAATGATAATTCAGAAGTATAAGAAAGAGAGGAACAGCGTATGAAGTATTCAATTAAGGTAAACGAGGTAAGAGCAAGAGATGGCAGCAATATCAAGGGTTTTGCGACCGTGGTATTTGGTGATTCATTCAAGATTACCAATATCGCAATCCTTGAAAATAAGGAAAAGGGAGAGCTTTTTGTATCAATGCCAAGATACCGTTCCAATGAGCGTGATGAGAAAAACAGCGTGATTTATAAGGATGTATGCAATCCTATCACGGCAGAGTTTCGTGAGGAACTCTATACTAATATCCTTGGGGCTTATGCAAAAATCAGGGAGCCGGAGAAAGCAGAAACACAGACACAGGGAAAAACTCAGGAAATGCCGGAGTTTTCCGTGACGGTAACACCTTATGAAAGGGAAGGCAGTAATATCAAGGGACTTGCCCGCATTTACTTTGAAAACAGCTTCATTGTAAATAATGTAAATATCCTTCAGGGCAAAGAAAAAATCTTTGTGTCAATGCCTTCTTATAAGACAAAGCAGGTGGACGAGAATGGCAAGCCAATCTATCAGGACGTCTGCTATCCGGTCACAAAGGATTTCAGGGAGAAGCTCTACAATGAGATTATTGCAGAATATGAGAAAGCAAAGGATAAGAGCAACGAAAAAGCAAGGGAGAATGCCGAACAGAACCACGGAAATCCCGACAAGGATAAAAAGGATACACCCTTTCGATAATTAAGGCTAAGGGGCGGCATATGCTGCCCCGTTTATAAGGAGGAAAAGCAGATGGAAGCAGAAAAGACACTTACTAATGAGGAGATCATAAGAGAACTTCTCGATTTATTAAAAAAGAATACTATGAAAGAACAGGCAAATGATGTATTTGAGATATGCACCTATGTGGATGGTCTGGAAAAAAAGATTGTGTCTATGACAGAAGAACTTACCAGTATGCAGGACCAGATCAAGAAAATGCAGGAAGATACCCTTATCAATAATGCAAAAAAAGCATTAACAGAAGCACAGGAGCGACTCAATGCCAGATGTGAGCAGATAAAGTCACAGGTATCTGAGATAAAGGTACAGGTAAAATCTACTGCCAAGAATATTGTTGATGAAACAAAGGCAAAGGGAAGGGCGGCACTTTACAGGGTGACAGAATTTGTAGGAATCAAGAAAAGACTTCTCAATGTCAGAACAGCGGTAAAAGATATGATTGTATCTACAGACAGGGATATTGCAAGGACAGCACTTCTTGCAAAGGGACTCCGTGAAGCTGGTCAGACCGTAAACAATGCGTTCCATACCTTTGCAGATAAGCCGGAGGTGGATTATTCGCAGAAGGAACAGAAACACCCTCTCACAAAGGCGGTACTTACCCCTATGAAAGCAGTGAGAAAACTGCTTGTATCAATGGAGCTGCAGCTGGATGCCTCGATTGATAAGCTGGATAATCTGGCTATGAATGTGCAGTTTGATAAGGAAAAGCGTATGGAGCACACAAAGGATAAGGATCAGAAAGCACCGGATACAGAAAGAGAGATCATCTACTCACCGATGGTAGCTGAACCACAGGAGTACAAGTATAATGCAGATGCTTTTGAGGCAAGAAAAACATCGGAGGCAAAGCAGGAAACGGCAGGGAAGGAGCTGCCAAAAGTCAGGGAAGATAAAGCCAGATAAGTTTAGGGGCGTGGGAGTAAAATCCTGCGTCCTTTTTATCTGTTTTGTTTTAATAGCAGG
>OAWP01001379.1_pt1 | contig 15188 bp, 13 predicted proteins | sample 1517081 | NCBI WGS metagenome assembly OAWP01 (sample SAMEA2580167, study PRJEB22360) | human gut metagenome | biome: human gut; feature: human-associated habitat; material: faeces | place: Denmark | collected 2008/2010 | reverse complement strand
TTAAGAACTGGTTCAACGAGTTTTACGCCCGCGATACCAGCCGCAAGATTCGGGCTGTCCAGAAGGCCAAGGGAGAGCGTGGAGTGCCGCTGACGGTCAATGTTCCGTACGGCTATGTAAAAGACCCGGAGAACCCGAAGCATTGGCTTGTTGACCCGGAAGCGGCTGCGATTGTGAAGCGCATCTTCTCCATGTGCATGGAGGGACGTGGCCCGACCCAAATTGCAAACCAACTGTGGGTGGACAATGTTCTGACTCCCACCGCCTACAAGCTGAGCCATGGCCGGAGTACAAACGCACCTGCTCCGGAAGACCCTTACCGCTGGGATAAAAGAGCAGTAAGTTTGATTCTGGAACGCCGGGAGTACACTGGCTGCACAGTCAACTTCAAGACCTATACTAACTCTATCTGGGATAAAAAGAGACATTTGAATCCTGTGGAAAATCAGGCTATCTTCCCGGATACACATGAGCGCATTATTGACGATGATGTGTTTGAAAAGGTTCAGGAGATTCGTAACCAGCGTCACCGCATGACCCGGACAGGCAAGAGCAGCATTTTCTCCGGTATGGTCTACTGCGCTGACTGCGGTTCCAAGATGCAATATGGTTCGTCCAACAACAGGGACCTCAGTCAAGACTTCTTTGATTGCTCTCTGCACAAGAAGAACGGGAGCAAGTGCAAGGGACACTTCATCCGAGTAAAGGTTCTGGAAGGACGTGTACTGAGTCATGTTCAGCGGGTGACGGACTACATTCTCCGTCATGAAGACTACTTCCGCAAGGTCATGGAGGAGCAGCTTCGGGTGGAAAGCACCGAAAAGCTGACCGTCCTGAAGAAGCAGCTTGCCCGGAATGAGAAGCGGATTGCAGACCTCAAACGGCTGTTCATGAAAATCTACGAGGATAACGCCAGCGGAAAGCTGAGCGATGAACGCTTTGACATGATGAGCCAGAGCTACGATGCCGAACAGAAGCATCTGGAAGAGGAAGCCCTTTCTATCCAGCAGGAAATCGAAGTACAGGAACAGCAGATCGAGAATATTGAGAAGTTCGTCCAGAAAGCGCACAAGTACGTTCATATTGAAGAACTCACCCCTTATGCTCTCCGTGAACTGGTGTCGGCCATCTATGTGGATGCCCCGGATAAGTCCAGCGGAAAGCGGGTGCAGCACATCCATATCAAGTACGATGGGCTGGGGTACATCCCTCTGGATGAACTGGAAGCAAAAGAAAAGGCGTGACCGAAGTCACGCCAAATCTTCCCCATTTAGGGAACTTTTGCAAATACTGTTTTATGGGAACTCTGCTCTGGGGAACTCCCTGCCTTACTTATCGTGTGGATTTTTCAGGGTGCGTCCGGCAGGGCGCACCCTGTTTTTGCGTTCAGTCCTCTAATCCGTGACTTCCAGCCGCATTTCTCAGATACTCCTCTGGCTCACCGTTCAAAATTAGCTCTGCATACGCCAGCGGGTCATTGTAGATGAGGTAGTCCAGTTCAGACCTCTGCGCCATGGTAACATCCAGTGCATCCTCGACACCGGTGCAGTTGATGGAAATTTTGCGCCCATCCCGGAGCAGCAGCTCCACACAGCCGGTGCCCATGTTAAACTGACAGGCTCTTGCATCGTACTTCATAATCTTGCGTCCCTTCTGCCTTACGGCACTCTTACTGTTGTGACCTTCGTGATACGGTCTTTCTTCTGATAAGGTTTTGGACACACAGCCGTAAGGGAAGAGCCATTGTTCTCGTTTCCGAAGAAAACAAAAAATCCGAGCCCTTCTCCTATCGAGAAAAGGTTCGGATTTTCATGGTTTGGTGCGGATAAGAGGACTTGAACCTCCACCGAGTTGCCCCGATTAGAACCTGAATCTAACGCGTCTGCCAATTCCGCCATATCCGCATATTCTGTTTTGTTCATAGGCCGTTCGGCTCGGAACGTTAGTTATTATACCATGGAATCCGGAATTGTCAAGCGCAATTTCAAAAAAAGTTGTACTTTTCGGCAGAAAGCGGAAAAACAACGGAAATACGTGTTAAAATGGGCGGAAAAAGCAAAAAATCAGACCGGAAACCTTTCGGCTTCCGGTCTGATTCCTAGCAGGGTGCCTTGTGGGACTCGAACCCACGGTCTCCAGATCCACAATCTGGCGCGTTAACCGACTACGCTAAAGGCACCACATAATATGCGCCCGAAGGGACTCGAACCCCCGGCCCACTGCTTAGAAGGCAGTTGCTCTATCCACCTGAGCTACGGGCGCACGTTGTTATCCCATGGGGTACTTATCTGGCGGCAGTGTGCGTTCGGCACACGCTGCGAGAAGTATAATACCATACGCATAGGCTTCTGTCAAGCGGAATTTCAAATTTTTTCGGATTTTCCGGCGCAGGGGGCATTTTGGGGTCACAGCAGCCACATTCCGGCGGCCCCAAGGGCAAAGCCGAGCAGAGCACCGGCGGCCACATCCCGGACAAAGTGCGCCCCGGCAAGCACCCGCAGGGCGCAGATGAGCAGGGCCACCACCACCATGCAGGCCCCGGCGGCGGGGTAGAAGTAGCACCACACAGCGGCCAGCACGGCGGCGCTCAAGGCGTGGCGGGAGGGGAAGGACTTGCCGTGGGTCTCCTTGGGCACCAGCGGCGTGAAGCCGGGCTGCTCATACGGGCGGGGAAAATTCAGCCTGGCCCGCAGGAGCGTGCCGCCCAGAAAGACGAAGGCCGGCACAAAGACTGCCCGGGCGATGAGCTGCATAAAATCCAGAGCGGCGGCGCGGTTTGCGGAGAGCAGCCGGAACCACCGCACATTCAGCAGCACCAGCAGCAAAGGATAGCAGGCAAAGGGCACGGCAGGCAGCCAGCGGTTCAGGGCGATCACCAGCTTTTTCAGAGCGGGGCGGGCCTCCAGCCAGCGCAGCAGGGCCTGGTAGCGTTCCGGGGTCATGGTATCCCTCCCTCAAAAACAGGTGTCCAGATAGTTTTCAACGTCAAACGGCTCAGGTGTGGAATCTTTGCGCAGGTAGAGCGGGTGATGGGGATGGCCTTTTTTGCTCCGCTTGCCAAAGGTGACCCACGGGATGTCCCGCTCCCTTGTCAGGGCCACCATCTCCCGCATCAGGCCGGGCAGGTAGTCCCGCTTTTCGATCAGGGTGCCCCATGCGGCCCACATGGTGGGCTCGGTCTCGGCCAGAACGGCCCGCAGCCAGCGCAGGTTTTCGTCGCAGAGGGCGCGGTCCGGCACCCGGTCCATGTCGTTGGGGTCGGTGGCGCGCTGGGGATATACGTTGAACATGATCCAGCTGTCAAAGCCGTTGGCGTTGGCCAGCCGCTCCACACTCTTTAAGGTGGGGTCCAGCGCGCCGGGCTGGGCGGTGCTGGGATTGATGCCGATGCACACCAGCGGGTGCCTGCCCACCCGGCCCAGCACATAGCGGTAGGGCAGGTAGGTGTGGGGCTCGTAGTACCAGATGCCGCCGGGGTATTCCCCCGCTTCCAGGCGGGGCAGCTGTTCAGTCTGCATGAAAATGTACCTCACAAATATGGTTTCCTATTTATCGTACCTGAAAAATTTCTGTAAATCAACACCTTTGGCGGAGAAAGTCTCCCATAAATCCGAATTTCATGTTATACTGTCCTTAGACCTATGCCGCATACACGGCGGCACGGGCCGGGAAAGGAAAACAGGAGCCATTGAAGAAGGGAGTTCTGCTATGGCCATGCTAGAAGATTATAGAAGCGCCCTGCGCGCGGGCCAGCGTGCCTACCGTGCCTGTGTGGCGCGCGGCCAGTCGCCGTACCTTGCGGTGCTGGATGATATCCTGAACGGGGTGAACATCGTTGCCCAGGAACCGCTGGGGCTGGTGGATATCCCCGCCGAGAGCATTGTGGGCACCAAGACCAGCGGACGGCACACAGCCTTTGCGGCCAACTTTATGCCCCTGCTGGAAGAGGACACCGAGTTTGCCGTCAAGTGGTCGAATCTCTGCGAGGCCCATCTGGAGGAGGGCATCCACACCCCCATCATTGCCTACGAATACCTGAACAAGTTCTATGTGCAGGAGGGCAACAAGCGGGTGTCTGTCCTCAAATACTACGAGGCAGTCACCATTCCGGGCACGGTCACCCGGCTTGTTCCGGCCCGGAACGACACGCTGGAAAACAAGATCTACTACGAGTTTCTCGATTTTTATAAGCTGAGCAAGATCAACAATGTCCAGTTCTCCCGGCTGGGCGGCTATGCAAAGCTGCAGACGCTGGTCTGCAAGGCCGCCAGCGAGGTATGGTCGGATGACGACCGGCTGAACTTCTCGGCCCTGTATACCATGTTCAGCCAGCAGTTCTATGCGCTGGGCGGCTCTGCCCTGGAGCTGACCCCGGGCGACGCGCTGTTGGTGTACCTCTCGGTCTACCGGTATTCGGATGCCTGCCAGTCCACCCCCAGCCAGGTGCGGGAAAACCTGGCCAAGCTGTGGGATGAGATCAAGATCCTGACGGAGCCCCACGCTGTGGAGCTTTCGCTGGAGCCAAAGCCCGGCAGTGAGCCGCTGCTGAACAAGCTGAACATCTTCAGCAAGCCCAGCCAGCTCAAGGTGGTGTTCCTGCACGAGTACAATGCTAAAAATAGCGCCTGGGTGCGGGGCCACGAAAAGGGAATCGAGGCCCTGAAAAAGGCATTCCCGGACCGGCTCATCATCACCAACCGGGAAAATGTCTCCCCCGAGGTGGACGCGGAGCAGATCATGGAAGAGGTGGCCCACGACAACGCGGACGTGGTGTTCACCACCAGCATCCGGATGCGGCCCGCCTGCCTCAAGGTAGCGGCCCAGCACCCCAAGACCCGGTTCCTGAACTGCTGCCTGAACGCGCCCCATCCGCTGGTGCGCACCTATTACCCCCGCACCTATGAGGCCAACTACCTGCTGGGAATGCTGGCGGGCATCCTGAATCTGACCGACCGGGTGGGCTATGTGGCGGCCAACCCCGTTTATGGTGTGCCTGCGGCCGTCAATGCTTTTGCCCGGGGCCTGCGCACCGTGCGGCCCAACAGCCATATCCTGCTGCGTTGGGCCTGCCTGCAGGAGCCGGGAAAGCCGCTGGATTTCTCCGACTGCCCGGATATCGAGCTGTTCTACGCCTGCAGCCCCTTTGAGCCCACCGGCAGCGCCAGGGAATACGGCCTGTGCCGCCGGATGCCGGATGGCAGCATCCAGCCGGTGGCGCTGCCGGTCTGGAAATGGGAAGTGTTCTATATCGGCATCATCCGCTCCATCTTCGAGGGCACCTGGGACAGCGGTTCCAGCGGCAAGGCCATCAACTACTGGTGGGGCTTCCGCAGTGACGCGGAGCGGCTGGATTACTACGAGACCCTGCCCAAGGGCACGCAGCAGCTGCTCGATCTGCTGGAAAAGAACCTTGCGGCCAACGAGTTCCCCATCTTCCCGGCGGGCATCTTTGCGCAGGGGCATATCCCCAAGGCACCCACCGCAGACACCTACACCCCCAAGGAACTGATGGAGATGGACTGGCTGGGCGAGTGCGTGGAGGGCAGCCTGCCCCGGTACGATCAGCTGGATGTCAGAACGCTGGGCCTGCTGGAGATCAACGGCCTGAGCAGCCTGAAAGAGACGACGCTGTAAAAAGCTCAACAGAACGGAGTGTTGCGGACGTGAAGATACTTGCAATTTCCGATACCCCCTCCAAGGCGCTGTGGGACTATTGCTCCCGGGAACGCCTGGCCGGGGTCGATCTGATCCTCTCCTGCGGGGATCTGCCAAAAAAATACCTTGAATATATAACAAATTTTACAGCGGCCCCCATTTTGTATGTCCATGGCAACCACGATGGCTGCTACCGCACAGAGGGCGAGCCGGGCGGCTGCATCTGTGTGGACGATCAGGTGTATGTCTGGAAAGGGCTGCGCATCATGGGGCTGGGCGGCAGCATCCGCTACAACAGTGAGGAGACCTTCCAGTACACGGAGAAGGAAATGCGCCGCCGGATGCGGCGGCTCTGGTTCAAGGCCCACCGGGCGGGCGGCATCGACCTGCTGCTGACCCATTCCCCGGCGGCCGGCCTGAATGATGGCAACGACCGGGCCCACAAGGGTTTTGCCTGCTTCAACGACCTGCTGGAGGAGTACCAGCCCAAGTGGTTCGTGCACGGGCATGTCCACCTGAGCTATAATGCCAACCTGCCCCGGGTGTGCACCCACGGCCAGACCACGGTCATCAATGCAACGGAGCGCTATACGTTTGAGATCCCGGACCCGGACCCGGTGGCCCGGAAGCGCTTTTTCTGGAATGACCCGGCATTTCCCACCAAAAACTGAAAAAGGAGAAACACCCAATGGAACAAAATGAGAAGCTGCGGGCGCTGGAGACCCTGCAGAAGAAGCTGTACGCCTACAACTGCGCCTCCAACAGCCTGTATCTGGACGCTGTGACCGTGGCCCCCAAGAACACGGCCGAGGGCCGGGGTGTGGCTCTGAGCATTCTGGCCGGTGAGCTGCAGAAGCTGATGACCGCCCCCGAGACCCTTGCACTGGTGGAGGAGCTCTATGCCCGGCGGGAGACGCTGGACACCCTCCACCGCCGCGAGGTGGAGGAGCTGCGCCGCAGCTGCCGACAGCTCACCCGCATCCCCGCCGAGGAGTATATGGCATACAGCGAGCTGACCAACCGCGCCAGTGATGTCTGGCACAAGGCAAAGGAAGAAAACGACTTTGCCTCCTTCTGCCCCATCCTGCAGGAGCTGGTGGAGTATAACCGGAAGTTCGCGGGCTATTATGATGCGGAAAAAGCGCCCTACGATGCCCTGCTGAACGAGTATGAGCGGGGCGTGGACACCCAACAGCTGGACGTGTTCTTTGACACCCTGCGCAAGGGTCTGGTGCCCCTCATCCGGGCCATCGGCGAGAAGCCTCAGATCGATGACAGCTTCCTGCATCTGGAATATCCGGTCGAGCAGCAGAAGGCGTTTGCGGACTATCTCATGGAGGTCATGGGCCTTGACCGGGGCCACTGCGGCCTGGGCGAGACCGAACACCCCTTTACGCTGGAGTTCAACAACAAGGATGTCCGCATCACCACCAACTACGACCTGCACAATGTGGCCTCCTCGATGTATTCCGTTCTCCACGAGGGCGGCCATGCCCTGTATGAGCTGGGCATCCGGGATGACCTGCAGTACACCTGCCTGACCGGCGGTGTGTCCATGGGTGTGCACGAGAGCCAGTCCCGCTTCTACGAGAACCTCATCGGCCGTTCCCGCGCCTTTATCGGGGCCATCTATCCCAAGGTGCAGGAATTCTTCCCCGCACAGCTGGGAAATGTGACTGCGGAGCAGTTCTACCGCGCCGTGAACAAGGTGGAGCCCAGCCTCATCCGCACCGAGTCCGATGAGCTGACCTACTGCCTGCACGTTATGGTGCGGTACGAGATCGAAAAGCAGCTCATTGCGGGCACCCTGACGGCAAAGGAAGTCCCTGCCGCGTGGGCAGAGCTGTACAAGGAGTATCTGGGCGTGGAGGTTCCCAATGACCGCGAGGGCTGCCTGCAGGACAGCCACTGGTCGGGCGGCTCCTTCGGCTACTTCCCGTCTTACGCTCTGGGCAATGCCTACGGTGCCCAGATGCTCCACAATATGGAGCAGGAATTCGATGTGTACGGCGGCGTGGCCCACGGGGATCTCTCCGCTGTCACCGGCTGGCTGCGGGAAAAGGTGCACCAGTACGGCCACCTGCTGGAGCCTGCTGAAGTCGTCAGAAACGCCTGCGGTACCTTTGATGCACACTACTATCTGGATTATCTGACCAAAAAGTATACGGAACTGTACAACCTGTAATTGACCCGCACAAAACAAAGCCCTCCCGGCCAAATCGGCTGAGAGGGCTTTGTTATATATGCTGTTGCAAAGGGCGGCGGGAAGCTTTCCCGCGCAAGTAAAACGGGCCATTCCATCGCCCGCCCTATTGCCTGCGGCAACAGGGTCCCACCCCAGCGGACACTTGCTTTGGGAAACTTCCCGCCGCCTGCCCATTACTGCTGTGCGAAGATCTTTACCTCATCCTTGTCCATGAAGGCGGCACCGGCGAAACCGGAAGCCTCCAGCTTGCCCAGCTGCTTGCCCAGCTTCTTGGCCTGAGGCAGAACGGTGACGTTGTAGGTGTCGCGCAGCTGTGCGGCTTTGGCCAGCACGGCGGGGAAGTCCACGTCGCTGTTGTAGAGCAGGGCAATCTTCTGCTTGGCACCGGGAATCTGATAACCCTGCTCCAGCAGGATGCCGCAGACGCGCTCGAAGCCGATGGAGAAGCCCACAGCGGGCACCTTGGTGCCCAGGAACTTACCGATCATGTTGTCGTAGCGGCCGCCGCCAGCCACTGCACCGCTGAACTGCGGGCAGGTGATCTCAAACACCATGCCGGTGTAGTAGCCCTGGCCGCGCACCAGGCTGGGGCAGTAGGCCACATCGAAGCGGCCGTTGGCCATAGCCTTTGCGGTGGCCAGCACATACTTCAGGTCATCGGCAATGGCGGGGTCGGCACAGCGGGAAGCTACGGACTCCAGTGTCACATCACCGGCGGCAATGAAATCGGCCAGCGCGTTGATGGCAGCTTCGGGCAGCTGCTTTTCGGTCAGCTCGGCCTTCACGCCCTCGGCACCGATCTTATCCATCTTGTCGAAGGTGATGCAGACAGAGTCCAGTGTGTCGGCGGCAAAGCCCATGCTCTCCAGCATTCCGCGCAGGATGCGGCGGTCATTGATGTTCACGGTGAAGCCGGTAAAGCCGATGCCCAGCAGGGCACGGGCGGTCACGTCGATCAGCTCCACCTCTGCGTTGGGGCTCTCGTCGCCCAGAATGTCGATGTCACACTGGACAAACTCGCGCAGGCGGCCCTTCTGGGGGCGCTCGGCGCGGAACACGCGGTCGGTCTGGATGACCTTGAAGGGGTGGGGGAGCTTGTCCTTGTTGGCAGCGTAGAACCGGCTCAGGGGCAGGGTCAGATCATAGCGCAGGCCCATGTCGGAGAGCTGCTTGGGGTCGCCAGATCCCAGCGCGCTGGTCAGCTTGTCTCCACGCTTCATCACCTTGAAGATGAGGTTCAGGTTGTCGCCGCCATCGGATTTGTCCAGGTTCTCCATATCCTCCAGCATGGGGGTGGAGATGCGCTCAAAGCCGGAAGCACGGTAGGTCTCCAGGATCTTGCCCTGGATGTAGTCGCGCAGGGTCTGCTCAGCGGGCAGCAGGTCGCGCATACCCTTCAATGCCTGTGATTTCATAGTTGGTTCCTCTCTATAACCTGCTCGCCCTCTCAGGCCGCTCCGCGTCCAGCTCTCCCAAAGGGAGAGCCCTTGGCAAAACCGTAAACTTTGTGTGGACTGCCAAAGCCTCCCACTTTGGGGGAGGTGGCATCGCGCAGCGATGACGGAGAGGGCGAGGCCGTTTTATTTTTACCTTATCAATTATAAAGCAATCTGCCGTTTTGTCAATTGAAATGGGCACACTGGTACCGAAAAAACCATTGGGAGGCAAGGCAATGAAACAGCAGTTTGCAGCAAAACACCCCTGGGCGATCCTGGCGGCGGGGGCGGCCATTCAGATCCTGACGGGTCTGCCTGCGGCGTGGGGTGTGTTCCAGCAGCCGGTGATGGACGAGTTCAGCCTGACCGAGGACGGCGCGGGCTATGCGTTCGGCATCCTGATCGCAGCGTTCGGGGTGGGATGCGTCATCGGTGGTTTTTTGCAGGACAAAAAAGGCCCGCGCTGCGCGGCGCTGTGGGGCACCGGCCTGCTCTGCGGCGGGTTCTTTGCGGCGGCCCTCCTGCCCGGGGAGAAGGGGGCATGGTTCTGGGCAGTGTTCAGCATTCCGGCGGGGCTGGGCACGGCGTTTCTCTACCCGTCCATCCAGTCCTGCGCCCAGAAATGGTACGCCGGGCGCAAGGGCCTTGCCACGGGGGTCATTGGCGGCGCAGTGGGCCTGAGCGGTGCATTCCTGACCGGATTCGTCCGCACGGCGCTGAAGGGATTTGGCCCGGTGCAGGGGATCCGGGGGGCGTTCTGGGCGCTGGGGGCACTCACGCTGCCGGTCTGCCTGGTGGGCAGTGCCCTGCTCACCGACCCGCCCCCGGCAAAGCAGAAGCCCGAGGAGCAGGGCAGGGGAAAGGGCACCCCGTCCCTCGACCTTGCCCCGCTGCAGATGCTCAGAACAAAGCAGTACTGGCTCTGCGCCGGAGCGGTCTGCTGTTCCACCCCGGCGGTGCTGCTGTTCAGCCCCATCATCTTAAAGCTGGGCATGGAGCGGGGCCTGGACGAGGGCGCTGCCCTGTGGAGCGTGGTGCTGGGCAGCGTGGGCAGCGCGGCGGGCCGCTTGCTGATGCCCCTGCTCAGCGACCGGATCGGCCGCCGCCCCACTGACCTGATCCTGTTCGGCGTGTCGCTGGGGCTTTCAGCGGCCTTCCTGTTCGCGCAGGGCTGGCTCGTTGTGGCTGTGTACGCAGGGCTCACCTTCTGTTATTCGGCGCTGGCGGCGGTGCTGCCTTCCCTCTCCACCGACCTGTTCGGCTTGCCCCATGCCGGGGTGAACTACGGCTTTCTGGCGCTGGGGCAGAGCGTGGGCAGCCTTGCCTTCCCCTTTGCGGCGAACCTCTGGGGTCTTGCCACCGGGCGGCACTGGCTGGCCATGGCAGGCGCGGCAGCGGGCTTTGTGTGTATCTGGGCGCTCCGGCCTGTCAGGGCCCAACAGCCGCCCAGAAAAAACTGAACCGGACAGCGCAAGATATTCCTTTTGACAAATATGATAGAAATGTGACGAACTGGGCGGCGAAAGCGGTGAAAGTGCTAGTTAGTAGCAAATAACCGTTAAAAATGCTTGTGAAAAAATCCGCAAAACGTCTTGCAAATTCCGCCAAGGTTCTCTATAATAAAATTATGCGTGGTAGTACCGGCGTGGCGCGGAAGAGAGCGGCGCAGCCGGTCAATGCAAACGGCAGGACACCCCCTGCCAATGGCATCAATTTGTCAAAAGGAGAGTATGATTATGACCTATTCGCAGCAAGTACAGAATATGTGCCCGATCACCAAAGGTCCTAAGCATGGTCCGGCTCCCATCCCCGAAGAGGGCGCATGGGTCAAGGCCTATGAAATCAAGGACATCAGCGGCTACACCCATGGTGTGGGCTGGTGTGCACCCCAGCAGGGCACCTGCAAGCTGTCTCTGAACATCAAGAACGGTGTCATCGAGGAGGCTCTGGTGGAGACCATCGGCTGCTCCGGCATGACCCATTCCGCTGCTATGGCTGGCGAGATCCTGCCCGGCAAGACCATTCTGGAAGCTCTGAACACCGACCTGGTGTGCGATGCCATCAACGTGGCAATGCGCGAGCTGTTCCTGCAGATCGTCTACGGCCGCAGCCAGACCGCTTTCTCTGAGGACGGTCTGCCCATCGGCGCAGGTCTGGATGACCTGGGCAAGGGCCTGCGCTCCATGACCGGCACCATCTTCTCCACCAAGGCCAAGGGTGTCCGTTACCTGGAGCTGACCGAGGGCTACATCAACAAGCTGGCTCTGGATGCCAACGATGAGGTCATCGGCTATCAGTTCGTCAAGCTGGGCAAGATGATGGAGGATATCCGTCACGGCAAGACCCCCAACGAGGCTTACGAGAAGAACGTGGGTACTTACGGCCGCTTCAGCAAGGAGCAGGGCGCTGTCAAGTACATTGACCCGCGTGAGGAATAAGAGAGGAGGAACAACTCATGGCAACTTTTGAATCTATGGATCGCCGTATGCCGAAAATCGAGGCATGCCTGAAGGCCAACGGCCTGGAGTCTCTGGACGCTTGCAACGAGATGCTCCTCGCTAAGGGCATCGACTGCGACAAGATCGTGCGCGGCGTGCAGCCCATCTGCTTTGATAACGCTGTCTGGGCATACACCCTGGGCACCGCCATCGCCGTCAAGCGCGGCCTGACCGACGCTGCCGAGTGCGCTGCTGCCATCGGCGAAGGTCTGGAAGCATTCACCATCCCCGGCTCTGTTGCTGAGCAGCGTCAGGTCGGTCTGGGCCACGGCAACCTGGGCGCTCGTCTGCTGAGCGAGGACACCACCTGCTTCGCTTTCCTGGCAGGCCACGAGTCCTTTGCTGCTGCTGAGGGTGCCATTGGCATTGCCCGCACTGCAAACAAGGTCCGCAAGACCCCCCTGCGTGTTATCCTGAACGGCCTGGGCAAGGATGCAGCTTACATCATTTCCCGTATCAACGGCTTCACCTATGTGCAGACCGAGTACGATATCCCCACCCAGACCCTGACCGTCGTCAAGGAGATCCCCTTCTCCGAGGGTGAGCGCGCTGCTGTTAAGTGCTACGGCGCTAACGACGTTATGGAAGGCGTTGCCATTATGAAGAAGGAGGACGTTCAGTGCTCCATCACCGGCAACTCCACCAACCCCGTCCGCTTCCAGCACCTGGTTGCAGGTACCTATAAGAAGTGGGCCATCGAGAACGGCAAGAAGTACTTCTCCGTCGCTTCCGGCGGCGGCACGGGCCGTACCCTGCACCCTGATAACGTGGCTGCAGGCCCCGCAAGCTATGGCCTGACCGACTCTCTGGGCCGCGTCCATGGTGATGCTCAGTTCGCAGGTTCCTCCTCCGTGCCCGCACACGTTGAGATGATGGGCCTGATCGGCATGGGCAACAACCCCATGGTCGGCGCTACCGTTGCCTGCGCTGTTGCTGCTGCACAGGCCAACGCCTGATCTTTTCCTAGTTCGGCAAAGGGGGCTGCCTTCCGAATGGGCAGCCCCCTTTTTATGCTGAGATATGTTCGCGCAGGCTAACTGCCTGCAACATTGGTTCAACTGAGAAGGAAAAAGAAGAAACCATGAAAAACACGAAGATGAAACAGAGCATTGCAGCGCTGGCCATGGCCGCTGTCGTTGCAGTGAGCCTGCTGGGCTACGGCTGCGGCAGCAAGTCCGCCTCCACCACCGGCGCGGGTGCTACCGGCGATTTTACCGGCACTGCCAAGGGCTTTGGCGGCGATGTTACCGTTACCCTGACCCTGACCGACGGCAAGATCACCGGCTGCACCGCTGAGGGTGCCGATGAGACCAAGGGCGTTGGCTCCAAGGCAATTGAGCAGCTGCCCGCTGCCATTGCCGAGAGCGGCAGCATTGCCGTGGACGGCGTGTCTACCGCAACCATCACCTCCAATGCCATCAAGGAGGCAGCTGCTGCTGCCATTACCGCTGCTGGTCTGAAGCCTGAGGATTTCCAGACCGCTGTGGAGAACAACGCTGAGCCTGCTGAGGACTCTACTGTTGATACCGACATCGTCATCGTGGGTGCAGGCGGCGCAGGTATGACCGCTGCCCTGACTGCCACCAGCGAGGGCAAGAGCGTTGTCATCGTGGAGAGCCAGCCCGTGGTGGGCGGCAACTCCGTGCGCGCTACCGGCGGCATGAACGCCGGCAAGACCGTGTATCAGGATGAGAACGAGTTCGCCGAGGGCGCAGGTGTCGAAAAGACCCTGAAGGCCGCTGCTGAAAAGTATGCTGACAACGAGACCATCACCGCTCTGGCTGCTACCGTGGCAGAGCAGTGGGCTGCCTACCAGGCCAACCCCACCGGCTACTTTGACAGCGTTGAGCTGATGGAGCTGGATACCATGATCGGCGGCAAGGGTGTCAATGACCCTGCTCTGGTGGAGACCCTGTGCTCCAACAGCGCTGATGCCATCGACTGGCTGGGTGAGCAGGGCATCACCCTGAACAGCGTCTCCTCTGCAGGCGGCGCATCTGTCAAGCGGATCCACCGCCCTGTGAATGAGGAGGGCAAGGTCGTCTCTGTGGGCGCTTACATGGTGCCCCTGCTGGAGGAGGACTGCCAGAAGGCTGGTGTCCAGATGATGCTGAACACCACCGCCACCGAGATCCTGACCGATGACAACGGCGCTGCTGTTGGCATCAAGGCCACCGGCGCTTCCGGTGAGACCATCACCATCAACGCCAAGGCCGTGATCCTGACCTCCGGCGGTTTCGGCGCAAACATGGATATGGTCGTTGAGTACAAGCCCGAGCTGAAGGGCTTTATGACCACCAACGCCCCTGGCATCCTGGGCCAGGGCATCAAGATGGCACAGGCCATCGGTGCTGACACCGTGGATATGGACCAGATCCAGATCCACCCCACTGTCCAGTACGACAGCGCTTCTCTGATCACCGAGGGCCTGCGCGGCGACGGTGCTGTGCTGATCAATTCCGAGGGCAAGCGCTTCATTGACGAAGTCAGTACCCGTGACGTTGTCTCCGCCGCTGAGATCGCTCAGCCCGGCAGCTACAGCTGGCTGATCATTGATCAGAAGATGGTCGATGATTCCAGCGTCATCCAGGGCTACATCAAGAAGGGCTACACCGTGACCGGTGAGACCTATGAGGAACTGGGCAAGGCAATGGGCGTTGATGAGGCTGCTTTTGCCGAGACCATGAACACCTGGAACGGCTATGTTGAGGCCAAGAACGACCCCGACTTTGGCCGCACCAGCTTTGCAGACAAGCTGGATACCGCTCCCTACTATGCCATCAAGGTCACCGCAGGCGTGCACCACACCATGGGCGGCCTGAAGATCAACACCAACACCGAAGTCCTGAACGAGAACGGCGAGATCATCCCCGGCCTGTTCGCAGCAGGTGAGGTGACCGGTGGTGTCCACGGCGCAAACCGTCTGGGCGGCACTGCTGTCTCTGACTTCGTTGTCTTTGGCCGCATTGCAGGCGCAGCTGCAAGCAAGTACGCTGCATGAAACGCCTGAAAAGCTGGCAGAAAAACCTGATCTTTGCGGCCGTGGTGCTGGCCGCGGCAGCACTCCTGTTCGTGCTGTACCGTGCCAACGCCCCCAAAGCGGAGCCGCTGGTGGCCGTGGTCGATTTCGGCGACGGCATTACCGAGACGATCCCGCTGGACGAGGACCACGATTATCTGTATGATGTGGGCGATTACATCGTGCATCTGCAGGTAAAGGATGGGGCCATCGCCTTCCTCGACAGTCAGTGCCCGGACCATGTGTGCGAGCAATTCGGCTGGCTGAGCGAGCAGGATGCCTGGGCCGCCTGTGTCCCCGCCGGGGTCTATGTAACGGTGCAGGCCGCAGAAACAGAATAAAACAAAGAGGCCGCCGTGCAGGAGATGATCCTG
>OAWP01001378.1_pt1 | contig 15201 bp, 12 predicted proteins | sample 1517081 | NCBI WGS metagenome assembly OAWP01 (sample SAMEA2580167, study PRJEB22360) | human gut metagenome | biome: human gut; feature: human-associated habitat; material: faeces | place: Denmark | collected 2008/2010 | reverse complement strand
AATCATAATAAGGTGCCGCAGCAGCCAGTGCCTCTTCGGTGGTTCCCTGGATGTTATGGCGATTGCCTTCCAGAATGGACTCAGTAGGCATCCAAATCTCCGTCTCTTTCGTCTCGATCACATAAGGACTGATCTGAAACAGCGCATCCCACTGTTTTGCCGTCATCTTGAATTTCTTGACCGGTCGCCATTTATCACCGCTTCCATCTATGATACCATCTCCGGTGATGGCGATATTTTCCGCATTTTCCGCTGTGACGGGAGACACGGTACGGATGCAGTCCTGCCCTTCATAACTGGTAATGCGCAGGGGATAATCCTCTTTTGATTTGATGAATTTTAACATAGCCTGACTGTCCAGGTGCAGATTGACACCACTTAACAGCTGGATCGGAGCCACTGCCCAGATGCCTGCGGGAACTCTTACCATACCACCGCCCTGCTCAGACACCTCGCGGATCGCGCGGTTAATGGCCTCCGCATTGTGTCTGCCGGTCTCGATCTGCAAATCGCCGCTCTTCGCGCCGTATTCTGCTATGGACACCTCCCGGTCCGGAAACTGGGGAAGTTCTACTTTATAATTCTGATTATACATGGTTATTGTTTTCTCCTTTGAATATTTTCATGGATACTTTCACATTTTCTACGTTTCTGATTCTAGCGTGTTCCGTTTCGGACTTCCACCCGATTTTTGCGTTTTTCCGAAGGGTTCTACTGCTTATTTGTGCCCTTCCGCGCAGATCCAGTCCTCGCCGTCTTTTAAGCGAATCCGTACCTCTTCAAATCCTGCATTTTCCAGCAGTTCCCGGAATTCTTCCGGTGTGGGATTAAACAGATGGAATCTTTGAATGTTTTCCCGCACCTGTTCTGGCAGATCCTCCTTCTGGTAAATGTCGGCCACCAGTAAAAAGGTTCCCTGCTCCTTCAATACCCGGTAGACTTCTTTCAGATTCTCCGCGGGATCCGGCCAGAAATAAAAGCTTTCCACCGTAATGATCTTGTCAAAAGCATTGTCCGCAAAGGGCAGTTTTTCCACTGAGGCTTCCACGAGATCCATTTTTCCCTGCTGCAGTGCTTCTGCATTGGTTTTTCCGGAAAGTTCCAGTGAAGTGGCGGAATAATCCACTCCGGTCAGATGTCCGTCACGCACCTCTTCACTCATGCGTTTCAGAGTTGCTCCTCCACCGCAGCCGATGTCCAGAATCCGGTCATTCTCCCGGATCTTCCAGTGTTCCAGCGCCCAGCCGGTCACTGCGTAGTGGCTTTCGTTCATGCGGCGCAGCATCTTCTCCCCATCCTCCCCGACCGGTTTCCCGGGGTTGCCGGAAATAGTGATCGCCTGCTGGGTGCGTTCGTTGGTGGTTAGGTTTATGGTATTATTTTCTGTTTTTTCAGTCATGATCTTTATTCCTTCTTCCAGCCGCTTTCTTTTTGGATCTTTGCGGTTTTCTTTGCAATTTTTACTATCTCTATTATAATAGTAACTGTTTATAATCATGTAAAGGGCAATCCCGTTATTGAGAATATCTCTGAATAAGGGATTTGGCAAAACACGCGATACAAAGTACAATCTGCGAAAGCATACGCCGGAAATGCAGTGGAACGCTTGCAGGTTACGGAAAGGCATACATTTTTTATGAAATATTATCTTGCCCCCATGGAGGGACTGACCACTTATAATTTTCGCACTAACTGGAACCGCTGTTACGGCGGCATGGACAAATATTTTACCCCTTTTATCTCCAATCGGCACATGAACAGCAGAGAACGCAACGATGTGCTTCCGGAACATAATGTGGGCATGTACACCGTACCGCAGATCCTGACCAATAAGGCGGAGGAATTTCTGTCGCTGGCAGAGCAGCTGGCCGGATATGGCTACCACGAGGTCAATCTGAATCTGGGCTGCCCTTCTGGAACAGTGGTAGCAAGAAACCGCGGTGCCGGATTCTTAGGTACGCCCCGGGAACTGGAGACTTTTCTGGACGAGATCTTCGAAAAATGTCCACTGGAAATCTCCATCAAGACCCGCATCGGCATGGACTACATGGATGAATGGGCTCCACTGCTTAAAATATATCAAAAATTCCCCATGAAGGAACTGATCATTCACCCCAGACTGCAAAAGGAAGGTTACAAGGGGACACCCCATCTGGAAGCTTTCGCAGAGGCGGTGGAAGCCCTGCAATGTCCGCTGTGCTACAACGGGGATATTACCTCTCCGGAGTCGCTAACGCAGATTCTTACGAAGCTTCCCCGTATCGATACGGTCATGATCGGCCGAGGAATTTTGCAGAATCCGGGATTATTGCAGGAATTGAAGGCTGCCTCCACGGAGAGTGTTGCGCTGCCGTCTTGTGAAGAGCGGCTGGCTGTCCTGAAGGAATTCCACACTTCCCTCCTGACCGGTTATCAGGAGATCATGTCCGGCGATACCAATACGCTCTATAAGATGAAGGATCTCTGGACTTTCTTAAGCCACAGCTTCGAATCTCCGGACAAATACGTAAAAAAGATCCGCAAAGCCACAGATGCCAGCGACTATAAGCTGGCCGTCAATGCGTTATTCCGGGAGTGCGCATTGAAGTCGGAGAATTCTTGATTCTGACATCATCCCATACCTTTATTCCCCGGTGTCGAACTGTTCTCCTTCGTTGGCGTCTTCCATGACGACCTCCGGCTCCGGGATGCCTGCATTTTCCACATAGCTGAAATGAATGACCGCCTGTGGCCAGTTGAGACTGATCCGGGCGGTCTTCTGCCGCTCCTCGCCTGCCTTGCGGATCAGTTCCAACAGTTCCTGCAGGACTTCTCTGGTCAGATAGCCTCCCCGCCACTGGAACGTCATGGCCCGGCCTTTTTTCGCCATCTGCTGTGCTCTTTTATATACTTCTTCCGTTTTCGTAAAGGAAAGTTTTTTCTCCTTGTAATAAAAATGATCGTTGTCCGGACAGCCGGGTGCCGGGGCAATCAACGGTTCATGATCCCGGAACACCGCTTTATCTCCCAGATTGAAATAGTCGTAGCGGATCTCTCCGGGTGCTTCCGCATTGCCCTGATGTTTTCCCAATGTATTGTCAAATGTGGCATCCAGATGGTAATACTGCCCGCCGATCCGCACAATATTCCAAGTGTGACGGTACTTGATCCCTTTCTCCGGATTGTTGCCGCAGATAGCGATTACACACCACACACCCAGCGCATCACAAAGCACCTTCACCGATTTGGCAATGCCCTCGCAGACACCCACGCCCTGTCCCAGCGGTCCGATAATCTCATGGGAATAGGGCTTTTTCAACTTATCGTAGGTGATATTTTCGCAGATAAAGTCGTGAATGTACTTCTCTTTTTCCCACTCTGTGAACTTTGCGGCAGATCTTGCCAGCTTTTCCACCCGGGACTGCATGGCTTTCTGATGTTCTCTGATCTTATTTTTCTCAAACAGATACTCCGGCACGAAGATGATGTTGGGGGAGTCCTGATAATATCTATACCGATAACTCACCACCCAGAAGATCTCCGGATGATCCAGCCGCAGTCGGAAAAATACGTCATACAATTCTTCCGCCGGGATCCGCGGCAGCTGGATCTCGTCTGCCAGCGCCAGCACTCCCTGCTGCATAGCGTGATAGGCGGCCTGCTGGGGCTTGTTCATTTTCTGATAGTAATATGGTTCCATGGTAGTTTCCTATTCTATTGTTTTCATCTGTCTTATTTTTACATTTTAACAGAAGGTTTTTCTTTTGGGTGGATGTTTTTGATATTTTGAAAAAAATTTATTTCTTATGCAACTTTTCTGAAGACTGTACAGTCTAATCATCAGAGACCTGTAAGAAATGGTTTTATTACGAAAGGAGTTTTATTATGAAAAACAAATTTATCTGTGCACTTTTAACTACTGTGATGGTATTATCTTTTGTTGCCTGCGGCAGTGACGGAAACGGAGCTGCTACCTCTGCGGAAAGCACCGTAGCTTCCGAAAGCCAGGTTACAGAAAGCAATACAGAAGCCAATACTGAAACCGCATCCACCGAAAGCACCTCTACGGCAGAAGGAGCCTATGAAGACAACTTTGCAGTTCCCACAGAGGATGCTACCGCTTTCGCTAAAAAGATCCAGGATGCCGTAGCCGCTGAAGACCTGAATGCTCTCGCTGATCTGGTCAATTATCCGGTCTATGTTGCTCTGGGCGATGGCAGTGTGATCGAAACCAAGGAAGATCTGATTGCTTTAGGCGCAGACAAAATCTTCACCCCTGAACTGAAAGACTCTATGGCTAATGCTGATCTGTCCGAATTAAGCCCCAGCATGGCAGGCTTCACCCTCTACAGTACCGGCGACGGTCCTAACATCACCTTCAATGTCCAGAACGGAGTACTCGGCATCAGCGGTATCAATTACTAATCATTCTCGTACAAATCGGGGGAGCCTTTCATCAGGCTCCCCTTACTCGTGTCGAAACTACTGTTGTCAACGGTACCATAGTGATGTCTATGTTCCCGTCTGTCTTACGTGTGATCAACGTTGCTCCACGCTGGATATATTGCTTCGCGATGCCGGAATATCCCAGATAATCAATGGACATTCCGTAAGTCATGCGGATACCTTTATAGGTCAGTGACAACGTATTCAGATGATCGTGTCCACAGAAGATCCATTTCAGCCAGCCGTTATCCACCGCTTTTTCGAAAAAATGAGGTGGTCGGTTCGATATTCCGAAATACTCATTCTTTTCTCCGATACTACCGTGTTCATAAATCACGCTGTGATCGCCCAATTTCATTTTCTCATAAGCTTCCTTGAACTCCGCGGGCGGCATGTGGAAAAATGCAATAGCCGGTACTTTTCTCTCGTTCAATTTCTCCATACACCAGTCCGTCTGGTCCTCATGAATGCAGTCGAAACCGCTGAAAAACCAGCCGTCGCCGTACATGTTAGAGTCCAGGTGGATGAGTGGCAGGAGAACTCTGCCTTCCCCATCTGTCAGGTCCAGTACAAAATTTCCGACGCCGGCAATAGGGTTTTGAGGACTATGCTCGTATCTTCCTTTGGTAAAAACAGCGTATTTTCCCGTTGCAAAAATCTCCGACAGCTGCTCCTTATTGCATGCAGCCCCCATCTCACAGTCATGATTGCCGAATACAAACGTATAGGGAATCTGAAAACCATCCAGAAACGCTAACAGCTTTTGCGCCTGTTTCCTATTATTCATCGTCCCGCTTTTGGGGAAAAACGGGAACACGGAATCCCCAGTCAGGACGATCAGATCCGGTCCCGTCCGGCGGACCAGCTCCGTCACCGCTGCCAGCGCCAGTCTGTCCTTTTTCCGGGAAAACATGCCGAAACCAAGGTGCAGGTCTGTCAGCTGTAATATTTTATAATCTCTGTCCGTCGGGATGCAAAGGGAAAAAGTCTCTTCGTCCCGAATTTGAAAATTTTGAGAGGTATACATAGGAATCTCTTTTCTGTCACTTAATCTGTTTCACTATTGTATTTGAGTTTTTTGAAATCAGCTCAATGGGATCAACGCACCGATTGCAGACAGTAGCGTAGACAGCACCATCAGCACCTGAAACGGCACTGTGCCGATCACGCCGCAGATAGGACTGCTGCCGGCTTTTTTCCTGGACTTTCCATAGGTCAGCACCAGCATGATGCTCACCAGTACCACAACGCCACTCATGATCCGGGTCAGAACGATAAAGCTGTTCACTCCAAACACGGCAAACAGAATGCAGGGAACCGTAGCGATCAGCCAGCTGATGCGGTTGCCGCTGCCGATCTGCTCATGAACCACATCGCGGAGGGCGAGAGTATTGCTCCAGAACGTGGTAAGTAAAGCAAACAGGGAAAATACGCCTGCCAGGATCATTGCCCAGGTACCGATGCTCTCTCCCAACTGCATGTATGCCAGTTCTTTTTCCAGTGCTCCCTGGGTTCCCAGGAGAACCGTACCTGTCACGATCAGAACAAACACTGAGGAAAGCCCAAAACCGATGAAGATGGAGCGGCGGATCTGTTTCGCGTTGCCATCCAGACCTTTCACCACCTGGATCACTGCCTGATTGGCAGATGTGGCGAATACCACCATGCTGTACAGCGCCAGCAGATTATTCCAGTGGAACTGTGCCCGTTGCAAAAAATTCAGCGGATGCATAAATGTGCCTACCGTCATCACTGCCACAATGCCCATGAGGACAATGACTGCGTATTTCTGCGCGATGCCCACGGCTTTCATGCCGATAAACACCACAACTCCGGCGAGCACATAGTACAAAACCTGCGCCGCCACGAAAGGCATTCCGAACCAGTTCACAAAAATCTGTGCTCCGCCATTGATGTTACCGCTGACACCGATCATAATTGCCAGTCCATAGACAATAAATACACTCCAGCTGAAGATCTGCTTCATTTTCCCATGAAACAGCTCTCCTTCAAAGCTTTTCACCAGCTGGACACCACCGTTATTGTAAGACAGCTCGGCAATGATCAGATGCAGGATCACGTTCACGCAATAGGCGATTAATACCATCCACACGACATCCAGCATGCTGTTCTTCGTGGCAAGATACGGAACGGCGATGATGCCGGTACCGATGCTGTTGCCGACGATCATGCTGATGGCTTCGAAGGTCGTGAGATGGGCTTCGGATTGGATGGGTTGGGACATAGGGGACCTCCTTTGTATAGTTTCTTTTCGCTATGCAATATGAGCCTTTCGGTATTCATCTGTATCTGCCCGAATAGATACAAGAATATCTGTTGTTAAATGTGGAAAATCTATCTTCGGCGTAGGCCGCTTAGGAACAACACCTTCATCCTCCAGAACGGTAAGACAAAGATTCAAGGCATCTGTAATCTGAGAGATTGCTTCCTGTAAAGACTTGCCTGTGGTAATGCAACTATCAATATCAGGAATTTTTGCGTAAAAGGTACTATCTTTTTTGCTAATAATTGTAGTATACGTATATTGCATTTCTTTCCCCTCACTATTTCTTATTTACTAATCTCTTTTAATTAAATGGTAACTCTTCATCATACATGCTATTTACAACCGGAATTTTGTTTAATCTACCATATAAATTATTCAATATAATTTCTCTCTTTTCACTAGATTGCGAAACCAAAAAATTATAAAAATTTTTAACCTCTACCACAGGTATTTCTTTCCCCGTATAATACGTATAATTTGATTTTATAAAGCAAGAAATAAGCACATAATTATTAGATATATACATTTCTAAAGCATTATCTCGAAGAACTTTTTTCATTTTTTCTATAATAATACCTATATCTTTTTCCACAATTAATAAATCTTTTATCACCGATATAGAATTTTTTAAATCCTCTGCAAACGTTCGATAAATGTTCTTCTGCTCCCTTGAAAAGTCGAATGTCTCCATAGCCTGATTTGAAATTTCATCTTGAATTGTTAAAAAGGAATTTATTCTTTTTTGTGGCGAAATTTCTATCATTTTCCTTAGCAATTCTGTATACTTAAATGAGTTCATTTCATACTTTGCCAATAAATTTTTAATCAAATATCCCACAAAAAAAATCTCTGTCTGGCTATTATAAACACCTGAATATAGCTCTTCAGGTTTCTGAGATACTGGCCAATTCAAATATATGCTGTTTTCCTCGTTGCCAACTTCATTAACATTTTTTCCAAAACCGAAATCTATCAGTTTGACCGTTCCACTATCATCAATAAGTACATTTTCCGGTCGTACATCTCTATGCAAAATGTTGTTTTTTTCTAAATATGCAAAAGCATTTATTAGCTGAACAAATATAGAATTAATTTTATCAGTATCTTCCTCTTTAAAGTATTCATCTATATTTTTTCCTTCTACATATTCCATTATAATATAGCCTGTACTATGTTCAGGAAAAAGATAATAATCAAATATCCTAACTATGTTAATATCATAAATAGCATACATAATCTTTATTTCATCTATAAATCTATTGTAAAATTCTTTTTCATATTGTTTCTGCATTGGCGAATACTTTTTACACACAAAAAACTTATTAAGCATTGTATCCTGCATCAGTATCGTTTTTCCTGTTCCTCCCGATTTCAACGCTCTAACAAACTCATACTTCCTATTTGTAGGGAAATCAACAATCTCCCCTTCTTTAAATTCCGAAATAAACTTTGGCATCTTTATACCTCTTTTTACAAATCAATTATTTACGCCACTGCGTTTGCATTAATCTTATCAATTACACTCTTTATCCCCATCCACACTGACATATCAGTGAAAATATCCACAATGCTTCCCTGATCTGTAAACGGAGATTCTTGAAGAACCGACAAATCTTTCATCATGCCATTATGAACAATATACTCCACAATCTGATTAACAAAATATATCTGTCTGCTATCCAAATTCGCATTATCAAGATATTCAGAGAAAGCCTCTTTTGCGGCATTCATATCCAATCCCACAATCTCTCTGACAAATTCACCCAGCGGCTTTTCACCATACTCTGCTTCATAATCTTTTTTTGTTCCAATTTCTTTCCAAAGGATTTCTTCCAAAGTATCTATATCCGTGGTGGTCAATGGCTTATTTGTCTTTAACTTTGCAATAACAATATTATCCTGATGCTGACGAATATAATATTCTGCCTTTGCCTTATAATTCTTTAACTGATCGTCTTCCAATTCCGATTCATTCCATTCAATTGTTAGTATATCATCCTCAAAATTAGTATCATAGCGTATCGCGGTTTTAGGAATATACTTCATTAAACTACGCAGTTCTTCACGTATCTTTTCAAACTCATCAATTCCCGCACGTTCCACGTAATCAGTATGCAGTATCTTATTAATTAAATCTGTTTTCGTCTGTATTTCAGGAATATTAGCTACACTTGCAATGCCACTGACTTTTTTAATCAGGTCTCCTCTTGCTCTGGTATACTTTTCTCCAAGTAGGTATGCTAATTCAATCCCATACATAAGCGCATCAAAACGAATCGCGCTCACTTCCTCCTTCTCAGGAAGTATCAAAGGCGCAACTTCTTCTTTTACAGTTAATGTATCTTCAAACGTCAGTGTCTGGTAATTGTCTTCAATGGAATACAGTTCCACATATTTTAGATGCTGTTTTACAGCAAAATTATCCCTTGGCAGTTCACAGACTTTTTCCACCATTTGACCTACTAATCGTTTTCTATATGCTATCAAACGTTCCTTTTGAAATTCGGCTGCCTGCAGTTTATAAACCATTTCGAATTGTAAATTGAAAATGGCCCCTTGTAATGCTATCATATTCGCTGAGGGTTTCCCCTTGTTTATGCGGAAAAATTCAAAATTGCCGCAAAAATCAAATATATAAAACTTTGACTTATCCTCCCCATCTAATAATCCCGGACATAGTCTGGTTCCGCGCCCAATCATCTGACGAAATTTTGCCTTACTTAATACTTTTTTGAAAAATACGAGGTTCAGTACTTCCGGTACATCTATTCCTGTATCTAGCATATCTACGGATATTGCAATCTGTGGCAATTTCTTAGCATCCGAAAATTCGTCTATAGCTCCCTGTGCATATGACATACGATTATCTATTACCATTGCATATCCTTTAAGATTAGGATATTCCTTCTCAAACACTTCAAGAATCTTTTCTGCATGTGCGTGGTTTTTGGCAAAAATGATTGTTTTCCCTATTTTTTGTCCATAATTAATTTTAATACCCTCTGTCATAAGAATATTCAACACTCGACGTATGGTATCTTCATTAAAGATCCATGTATTCAACGCCGAAGCCTCTATGCTCTCTGGCATTGCTCCATCATCTGTTGCAAAATTTTCTTCATATTCTTCTTTATCTGCTTCCGATAAATCATCATAAACGATTCCCTGTGTTAAAAATTTCAATTCTGTTTCGACAGAGATATAATCCACCAAATAACCATCTTTTACCGCCTGGGCAAGATCATAGCCATAGGTAGGAACACCATTTTCCAATTCAAAAATCCCATAGGTATTCTTATCTATTTCGTCTTTGGGTGTTGCTGTTAATCCAACCAGAGGAGCATCAAAATAATCAAATATATCTCTATATTTGTTGTAAATAGATCTATGCGCTTCATCGCAAATCAGCAAATCAAAATGTCCACAAGTAAATAATTTACCTTCGTTATCACTTACTGTATCAATGCATTTCATCATTGTCTGATAAGTAGAAAATACACAATGCGCAGAATAGTTATCTTTTTCTTCCACCAAATTAGTACATGATAAATTCGGTAAGAGATTTACAAAACTTCGCTTAGCCTGTGTAATCAACGCAGTCCGATCTGCAAGAAAAAGAATATTCTTCACCCAACCCGCTTTTAATAAGACATCACATAAAGCAATAACCGTTCTTGTTTTACCACTTCCAGTAGCCATTACCAACAATGCTTTTCTGCGATTCTTTTTGCCAAAGCTTTCACATACTCTTTTAATAGCTTCTTCCTGATAATACCGACCCGCAATTTCTTTATTTACGGAAATGTGATCTAATCCTGTCTTCATTGACTGCAGATTAAACCATTTCTCCAAATCCCTCTTGGAATAAATTCCGGAACATTTTCGTTCGGGATACTGCCCATCAATAATATGCGTTTCAAAACCATTCGTCAGAAAAATCACCGGTCTACGATGATATTCTCTCTCCAATGCATCTGCATACAATTTCGCCTGATAACGTCCTTCCTCTACGCCCCTACCAGTTGATTTAGCTTCAATAATCGCTAACGGTCTATTCCTGTCATCATAAAGAACGTAATCAGCCCTACCACTTCCTGATCTGCTCGGTATTCCAGGAATTGGTACCTCATTCAACCAGTCCTTTCCTTCTTTCCATCCGGCATCTATCAGCATAGCATCTATGTATAATTTTCGTGTATCATATTCTGATAGATCCAAAGGCTTCGGAATATAGCTTGTCTTTTTCTCTTGTCTTCTTGCAGAAAGTTCTTCCTTCAAAGATTCATTTTCTTTTATAAGTTTTTGAAGATTAATCTCTTTCTGTTCCAGTTCGCGTTGATTTTTCTCAAATTTTTCTTTAATTTCTGCTGCTTCTTTTTGAGATTGCCTTGCTTTTTCAATTCTACATGTTATCAGTTCTTTCTTAAAACTCTGCTCTTCATAACTATCCGAATAACAATAAGCAACATAGTCTAAAAAAATAAATAGATTTTCAAGACAAAGCATAGCTTCATCCCGTCCCATTTTTTTCGTAGTGTGTGCTACATTATTTCCACAGCACCGGATATAATCCATACGTTTCCAAATATCTTGTCCGACTATTTGACGGTATTCTTCTGCATTTATAAGGCTTTGCAAATTATCCTGATAGGGCATCTGCAATTCATTGTCAATGGAATACATCCATTTCACCGCAAATTCCATTGCTCGACGACAGTTAATAATACATGCCGACGGATCTAGCAAAATGATTTTTTCAGCAGCGATTGCCGTATCTGCAAATGTTGAAAATTTCGGTTCTTGCTTTAGATAATCAAAGTTGGTCGTCATAGACTCTCCCTTCTCAATTCTTACCCTAAAACGCTTTATTCATATCAATATCAAATCCCATACTACGAAGTTCTTTTAATACCTCTATCTGCCAATGTGCATTATCCGTATAAACAATTCCTGACAAATCCGAAGGAATTTCTATTCCTGAATCAGCAAGAATAATTATATTTTGTCTACCTAATTTACCCATAAAATACCCTGTTTCAAAAACAACATTTTGCCTTGCTCTTTTATTGTTTTCTTGCTCTTTTTCACCTCTACCAATATCATCCGCCGTGAAAAGACATATTGCAACATCTATATCACTATATTTTTCAATTTTTTCGATAATAGTCGTTCCTCCATTGACCTGTTCGCTTAAAATGACTGCAGTAATATTCTGCTTTTCTAACATTCTTGCCACTTCTTGCTTCAATTCTGCATTATGTCCATGGACGATAAATGCTTTCTCTTTATGAGAAAATGTTTTTGTTCTATTTATGTTAGGCTGAGTGTGCTCTTCTTCCTCCAGTTCATCCAAATACGCCTGCAAGACTGCTTTCGTTTCTTCTAAACCATATTTACATGCATTCACATAATCATTTTCATCATCTGTAAATATTATTACCGAAAAATTTGTTTGTAAAAAATCCTCTAATTCCTTACCATTCCCATATATACTATTCAAAGTTCTTTCCGTTTTTGTTCGCCATGTAATAAATGACGGAGTGTCTGATGTTACTCTTTGCTTTATTAAATTGTCTATTTCATCATATAATTTTTTAAGTTTTTCGTATCCGTTCATTAATTCTTTCTCCTTTTCACAATTTGTCTTTTTTATCTATATCGACAACTTTTGATTTGTTGATTTGGTGAACAAAGTCAACATACTCCTTCTGTAACTCTATCGGTGGTACTAACACCTGAAAATTCTTAATCATATTCCCATTTAGATTTGGTTGTCCAGCACCTTGAGCTAAACTACGCAATTTATCGTATGATAGTTCAAAATACTTCCACATAAACATAGAATCAACCTTATCAGATGGCAAAATACACGCACATGCCTGATTTGTGGAAGCCTCAACACCAAGATATGCGGTCATTCCTCTCGTTTTTCCCTGACCATACATAGCAACTAGAATAGTCCCAACTGGTACCAGCTTTGCGGACGAACCTGCAAGCCCTGCCTCTGTAATATGTTCATCTACATCTATTAGTACATTATTTTGTAATTCCGTAGTCTTTACCCAAGGAATTGTACCATTATCCCAATACTCTGTTTTATCTCGACTCGGAGTACCTCCACTTGTTATATCTGTTAAATCTTTTACTGCAATATATGGATATTTTGTACTTTCATGAATACTACCAAACATCTCGACAAATCGGGCTTTAATAAGGTCGTCTAAAGAAGCCAGCTCATTGTTTCTCATATCGATTATTTTTTGCACTCTATCAAGAATAACCACCACTTTATTCTGCACATCAAGCGATGGAACCTCGATTTTTATTTGCTTCAAATCTTTAACTGCAAAACTAGCCTGATTAACAGATTTCTTTGTAATATTCCCAATCTGGCATCTAAATGTATGTCCATAAAAACAATATCTAGCATATGCTGGATTAATAATATTACGTCGTGCTTTAAGTCTTAACAAATTCATGCCGTGAATTATGATCTCATCTGGTTGTTTAACATACAATACCGTTCTTCCTAAATATTGTACACTATTAATATGAGACATAAGCAAATCACCATCTTCAAGCACATAAGCTTCATACTTTGATATATCCGTTATTCCAGCATATCCCATTCTATCTCTATTGAATTTGTCATTTGCTGTTGTCTCAATTCTTGTAATAGGGAATCCCCCTTCTACATCTCCTTGCTTTATATTGGCTCCATTCTGTATTTGAAAGAAGCATTCATTAATTGTTTTCTCCATCTACACCATCCCTACAAATCCGAATTTATTTACTTAGGACATGTATTTTTGATGTGCTGTTTTTACATTATTCTGATTAACCATCGCATATTGCATGGTCGTATCTATCTGTGAATGTCCCAGAATCTTTTGTACTTGTTCTATTGGCATTCCTTTATCAATGGCTCTTGTTGCCATAGATCTTCTAAACTTGTGTGGATGAATTTTCTCTAAATTTAATTGTCTTCCAAGATTTCGAAGTCTTATTTCAACCCCACTTATTTTCAAGCGATCATATGGTGCATCTAGCGTAACAAATAGAGCCTCGTTATCATCACACCTATTTTCTATATATTCTTTTAAATGAACCTTAGCTTTTGCATCAAAGTATACTCGACGCTCCTTGCCACCTTTACCGTATACAACACATTCTCGACCTTCTAAATCAACATCATCTATATTCAAATTAACAAGTTCACCCACACGTATTCCCGTGGAATACAGTAAATCAATGATAGCTAAATCTCGTCTTTCTCTGCAATGATCTCTAAGTTTCTCTATTCCTTCATCTGAAATTGTATTTTTGACGACCGTTTTCGTTTTTATTTTATGTATTCTTTTCATCGGACTTTTTAAAATGTAGTCCTCTTCTTCCAGCCAGGAAAAGAAGCTGGAAATATTCCTTCGCACATTATCTATCGTCACATTTGAACAATTGTTGATTTTCTGATAGTCCGACAAATACTCTCTTATTTCTTCTGTTGTAATTTTGCGAACATTTGTTTTGACTACAGACAATAAGTTTTGAATTGTCATTCGATAATACTTTATTGTTCGCTCCGAGCACCCCTCAATTCTTTTTGCGGCAAGAAACATTTTCAAAAACTCTTCGTTAGGTATATTGGTTTTTACAACCTCATTTTCAGAAAAATTTCTGATTATTACTTCCTGCAATTTTTTCATCTGAGTAATTGATAAATACTCTGACATTTCATTCAATACAGATACGATTTTTTCTTCCATGCTGGTATCTCCTATATAAATACCAGCATCCTTCAACCAATAATTTAAAACTATTTTATCCAAAATATTTTTGCATTAAGGAATCAAATAACGTTTGCGTCTGCTCCAATGCCTTTTGAACTGCAACTTTTGATTTGTCGACTTGGTGAACGAAGTCAGCGAATTGTTGCTGAAGTTTTAAGGGAGGAACAATTATTTGAATCATATTTAGTTTTGCAATAGTTAACCTCGTAATTGCAGCTCCGCCCATATTACTTCTAATATCCGAATACATATTTTCATTATTCAACACCGCTGCTAAAAAATATCCATCCATTATCTTTCTATTTTGTTTAAGTAAAGCTACGCTGGAAAGCAATGTAAATTCCTCATTAAGAGTATTAACCATTGCAATTCCTGTTGTAACGCCATCTTTGATATATAAGACATCCCCTAATTCAGGATTACATCTCTCATAAATTGGTCTATGAACCGCTTCGGAAACATATGTGATATTTGTAAAATCAAACCCGGACTCTTTTATATTTTTAGCAGTCACATATTTATATTCTCCTTCTTCAAAACTTTCAGGAGAAAAATGTGTTCCATCATTCAACTTAACACATACAGTTTTAAGCATTTTCTTTTCCCAGCCTAATGGATTTGAAACTGGATCCCCAAACATCTCGACAAATCGTTAAGGAAAGAATCGAAGGTGGTGCAAACGAAAAAGCAGTATTGAGACTT
>OAWP01001367.1_pt1 | contig 15327 bp, 13 predicted proteins | sample 1517081 | NCBI WGS metagenome assembly OAWP01 (sample SAMEA2580167, study PRJEB22360) | human gut metagenome | biome: human gut; feature: human-associated habitat; material: faeces | place: Denmark | collected 2008/2010 | reverse complement strand
CTGCCACCATCGGCGGCTATGCCTACATCGTTCAGCTGTCGCCCACGCTGGGCGGTCTGTGGCAGATGCTCATGGGTACGGCTCTAGTGCCGCTGGAAAATGTCTGGCCCACCATCCTGACCTACAGCCTCGCGGGCGGCGCTCTGGTGGGCGGTCTGGGCAGTATGTTCTCCATCCGAAAGCACCTGAACGTGTAAGGAGGGCCTACTGTGTACCACGACAAGCATTCCGCAGGCTTTGTCCTGCACCATCCGCCCCGCCACGCAAAGCCGTCGGGCCATTCGGCCATGATGCGCGCCGCCTGCGCCTTTCTGGCCGCCGCCTGCCTCGTGCTGAGCGTGACGGTCTACCCGGCCAGTGCGGCCACCAGCATGAGCTCGCTGCAGAACAAGCTGGACAAGATCTCTGCGTCCATCAAGCAGCATAAGACGGAGCTGAACGACGCCAAAAAGAAGGAAGCTGCTGCCAAGGCCCTCGAGTCTGAGCTGAAAGAAAAAGTCTCGGTGCTCCAGAGCCAGATCAGCGTCCTCAAGAGCCAGATCTCCGAGGTGCAGAACAGCATCGGCGTCAAAGAGCAGGAGATCACCGCCAAGCAGAACGAGATCGCCCGGAAAGAGCAGGAGATCGCCGACCAGTGGGACGATTTCAAGAGCCACATGGCCGCCATGCAGGAGCTGCGGGACGGCGGCAGCGTCGCCATGCTCCGGGCCGTGAACGATCTGTACGAGCTTCTGACCTTCAATGAGGTCATGCAGGACATCTCGGTGAAGGACACCGAGATACTCGACAACATGAAGGCTGCGAAGGAAGCCCTTGTGGCCGACCGCACCCAGCTCGTGGAGGAGCGCACCCAGCTGCAGAACAAAAAGGCTGAGCTGGACGCCCAGAACAAGCAGATGCAGTCCAAGCAGAGCGAGCTCAACAACAGCGTCAAGGAGGCCCGTCTGAGCGCCGCTGAGGCCCAGCAGGCCCAGAAGAACGCCCAGGCGGCCATCGAGTCGGACGAGATGAACTACGAGGCCGTCAAGAAAGAGATCCAGAAGCTCATCGCAGCGGCAGCGGCCAGCAAGCCCCAGCTGAGCTTCAGCGGCTTTATCTGCCCGCTCAAGAGCTATACCCGCATTTCCAGCGAGTACGGCTGGCGCAAGAACCCGGTCTCCGGCGTCAACAAGCTCCACGCCGGCATCGACTTTGCCGCCCCCGCCGGCACTCCTATCTACGCAGCCGCCAGCGGCTATGTGCAGGTGGCCGGCTGGGGCCGGGGCGGGGGCGGGGGCATTGCAGGTGGCGGGCTGGTCCAGCGGCGGCTACGGCAACTATGTCATCATCTATCACGGCAAAATGACAGACGGCAACGCCTACTCCACCCTCTACGGCCATATGCGCTCGGTGGCAACGTCGGCGGGCAAGTATGTCAACCAGGGCGACCTCATCGGCTATGTGGGCTCCACCGGCAACTCTACCGGCAACCACCTCCATCTCGAGGTGTGGAAGGGCGGCTCCAAGGCCAATGCGGTCAATCCCCGCGGTTATATTCCGATAAGATAATACAACTGTAATTGAAGTCGAGGGGTTAAAGGAGGCCACAAGGCGAAATGAACGAGCAAAAACGCAAGCGTATCCTTCGGGTGGGCTGTCTGATTCTGGCAGGAGTGTTCCTGCTGTCGGTACTGGGCAGTGTCATCCTGATGTTTTTGGTCTGAACTGGGGGAGGACACTGAATGAACCGCAAAATTTCCGTAGGGATGACCGTGACCATCGTCATTCTGGCAATGACGGTCACTTTTTCCATCACGATGCTGATGGCGATGCGGCTGTTTGACCACACCGTCACCAGCGTGAAGGAAAAGGAGAGCATGTACAACAAAGTGGCCGAGGTAGACCGCTATGTGCGCGCCAACGACTACTACGACATCGACGAGACCGTGCTGTACGACCGTCTGACTGCCGGTTATCTGCTGGGTACCGGCGACAAGTACGCCCGCTACTACACCGCCTCGGCCTACACCGACCTGCTCAACGCCCAGAGCGGCAAGCTGATGGGCATCGGCGTGGAGCTGGCCATCGACCAGTCCGGCTACGCCAAGGTCATCAAAGTGTATGACGAGTCTCCTGCCAAGGAGGCCGGCCTCCAGCGGGGCGATTACATCACCACCATCGACGGCGCAGACATCAAAAGTCTGGGCAGCGTGGAGGCTGTCCAGAACAAACTCCGGGGCGAGAGCGGCACGAGCGTCAATGTAGGCTGGCTGGACAGCGAGAACGCCCAGCACACCGCCGACCTGACCCACTCCGGCTTTACGGCCAACAGCGTCGATTCCGCGCTGGTGCAGGGCAATGTGGGCTACATCAAGATCTGGCAGTTCGACAACTCCACCCCCAGTGAGCTGGACTTTGCGCTCCGCAGCCTGACCGCCAGCGGCGCCCAGAGCTTCATCTTCGACCTGCGCGACAACGGCGGCGGCATCCTTGATGACGCCATCAGCTGCATCGAACTCGTCGCGCCGGAAGGCGTGTTGGCCTACGCGGAGGATAAGGCAGGCAACCGCACCCTGCTGGGCAGCAGCACCGGCGACTCGGTCATCAGCCAGCCCACCGTCTGCCTCGTGAACGAGAACACCGCCAGCGCGGCAGAACTCTTTGCATCCAGCCTGCGCACCCTGTGCGGCACCCGCCTCGTGGGCAGCACCACGATGGGCAAAGGCACCATCCAGAGCAGCCCCCAGCGCCTCTCGGACGGCAGTGCCGTCGTGGTCACGGTGGCAAAGCTCATCTGCGGCGACGGCTCCTGCTTCGACGGCACCGGCCTGACCGTGGACGTGGAGCGCCCGCTGACTGCCGACGAGCAGGCCAGCTACTATGACTACACCCTCGACACGGACCCGCAGATACAGCGCGCCGTCAGCTGCGCACAGCAGCTCACCGGCGTCACCACCGTGGGCGGCGTGAACGACGCTGACATCGCCGCCGACTCTGCCGCAGCCTCTTCGGAGGCCGCAGCCGAGAGCACCGCTTCCGGCGAGGCCGCAGGGGAGGCAGAGGCTTCCTCCGAGGCCGGTGCAGAAGGGGAGCAGGAGGCTGCAAGTGCGCAGTAAGCACTTCTTGAAAATAATTTTAGTCGTGTAAATAGCTCAACCTCTCAGTCTGCTTCGCAGACAGCTCCCCTACCGAGGGGAGCCTCTGGCGAAGAGAGTAAGCTTTGCGGAATGCCAAGGCCTCCCCTCGATAGGGGAGGTGGCACGCCGAAGGCGTGACGGAGAGGTTTTGCTGTTTTAGCAAGAAACAGAAAGGAAAACCACTATGCCGGAGCTGACCGACCTCTCCGTTATCCGCACCCTGTGCGAAAAATACGATTTCGCGCTCTCCAAGGGTTTTGGACAGAACTTCATCATCAATCCCGGCCTGCCGCCCAAGATCGTGGACGCCAGCGGCGTCGATAAGAGCTGGGGCGTGCTGGAGATCGGCCCCGGCATCGGCGTGCTGACCAAAGAGCTGGCCCGGCGCGCCGCCAAGGTGGTGTCCATCGAGGTGGACGAGCGCCTTCCGCCCCTGCTGGCCGAGACCATGGCGGGCGTGGAGAACTTCAAGCTGGTATTGCAGGATGTTCTGAAAGTAGACCTCCGCGCCCTCATCGAGGAGGAGTTCCCCGGGATGCCGGTGGCTGTCTGCGCCAACCTGCCCTACTACATCACCAGCCCCATCGTCATGAAGCTGCTGGGCGACCGCCTGCCCATCCAGAACCTCACCGTTATGGTGCAGAAGGAGGCCGCTGACCGTCTGGCCGCTGCCCCCGGCACCCGGGCGTCCAGCGCCATCAGCTGCGCCGTGAGCTACTACGCCACCTCAAAACTGATGTTCACCGCCGCGCCGGGCAGCTTCTACCCGGCCCCAAAGGTCACCAGCGCTGTGGTGCGGATGGACATCCGCCCGACTCCCGCCGTACAGGTGGAGGACGAGGACGGCTACTTTGCCCTCATCCGTGCCGCTTTCGGCCAGCGCCGTAAGACCGCCGCCAACGCCATCGCCAGCGGCCTCGGACTGCCGAAGGATAAGGTCATCGCGGCCATCGAGGCGGCGGGCTTCGACGCCCGCATCCGCCCCGAGGCCCTGACCCTCGAGGACTTTGCTGCCGTACAGCGGGAGCTGAAGTAAGATTTTATCAGAATAAAACGCCAAGGCCCCCGCAGTCCGGAACAGAACTGCGGGGGCCTTGGTCGTTATGTGGAAGGAATGGAGGATGGTGATCTGCTTACCTCAGCAGTGCGCTGTGGTCTGCGCCGCCCACGGTGAAGGTGGCGGTGGAGCCGCTGTGGCTGAGGGTGAAAGGCGTATCGCCCGCACCGAGGGCTGCAACATCGGAGAGGGAGAGGGGAGAGGGTGGAAGTGCAGCGTTTTGACGTTCTCGCCGTTCTCGTCGTCCTCTACGAGCTTCACGAGGCCAAGCTTGTTGTTTTTATCCATGAGGTGGATGACCTCGTCCAGCAGCTTTTTGCCGTCGCGGCTTTGGATGGCTTTGTCGGCGTCGGGGCCGGGGGCAGACAAAGATATTGACAAGCGGGGAGGTTTCTGGTATTCTACTAAAGTACCCTGTGCAAATGATACTCGCTGGTGTGGCGCAATGGCAGCGCAACTGATTTGTAATCAGTGGGTTGCAGGTTCAACTCCTGTCACCAGCTCCAAAAAGTCCTACGATATACCGCTGAAAAGCGGCGTGTGTCGTGGGGCTTTTGCTTTTTGGGAAAAGGTACGCAGGACTGTTCAATAAAGAAAAAAAGTGCTATAATACTTATAAGCCTGAAACTTTACACGAAAGGATGGGTGTGTTATGAGTACAAGAGAATTGGCGAAGAGCTTGATTGACCAAGTGCCGGAAAACAAGCTGCTGTATGTTATTGCCTACTTGCAGGGGGCTGCTATTCCGGATGAAAGTGAAACACCGAATGCCGACACGCTGGAAGCCTTTGAAGAACTGGACAACGGCGGCGGTCATACCTACAACGGGCCGGTTGAAAATCTGATCAGCTCGTTGCTGGAGGATGAAAGTGCTTGAAATAAAATACTCCACTAGATTTAAGAAAGATTTGAAAGTGTGCCAGAAGCGGCATTACAATATGGCTTTGCTTCAGCAGGTCGTCAATGTACTGGCCGTTCCTGAACAGCTCCCGCCACAGAATAGAGATCACAGCTTGACGGGTAGCTACATTCCCCATAGGGAATGTCATATACAGCCGGATTGGCTGCTGATCTACTACCAGACAGATACGGAGTTGTATTTGTACCGCACCGGCACACACGCCGATTTGTTCGGCCTATAAAGGAAACAGGAAAGAGGCCAAGACCTGACAGAATGGGTCTTGGCCTCTTTTTCTGCAAGGTATGCAGAAAAATCATGCCGCCCGGCGGGGCGCGGGTATTGAAATCGGCTCATCACGCGATTATAATTGGTTCAGCTAAGCAAAGAACGTCCAAATGAAAGGGGATACCATGCCCGAATTTTCCACCATGCTGGACCTGCAGGCGCAGATGATGCTTCTGCTGGCCACCGGCGTTTTTCTGGCAAAGAAAAAGCTCATCACCGACCAGGGCCGCGCCTGTCTGACCGACCTGCTGCTCTTCATCATCCTGCCTGCAAACATCATCCAGTCGTTCCGCATCGAGTTCAACGCGGAAATTTTCCGCAGCACCCGGGACATCCTCATCCTGTCGATTTTATTGCAGGTGCTCTACGGCGTCGTCTGCGCGGTGTGCTACAACCGCTACCCCTTCGCGCGGAAGGCCGTCATGCAGTACGGCACGGTCTGCTCCAACGCGGGCTTCCTCGGAAGCCCGCTGGCGGAGGGGCTCTTCGGCGGGGTGGGGTTGCTGCTGACGTCGTTCTACCTCATCCCCCAGCGCATCGTGATGTGGTCGGTGGGCGTGTCCTACTTCATGCAGGACGCCGCCCCCGCCACGCCCGAGGAAAGGAAAAAGCACCGCCTCGCAGTGCTCCGCAAGACCATCACCCACCCCTGCATCGCGTCGGTGTTCGTGGGCATGGTCATCATGCTGACCCAGTGGCAGCTGCCCACCTTCCTCGGCAAGGCTGTCCAGTGTACCAGCAGCTGCAACATGACCATGTCGATGTTCCTCATCGGGGCCATCATCGGCAGCCGCGACCTTCACCCGCTGCTGGACAAGGACGCCATCATCTACTGCATCATCCGGCTCTTCCTGATGCCGCTGGTGGTGCTGGTGGGATGCCGCGCGGCCCATGTGGGCCAGCTGGCCACCGGCGTGGCCGTCGTTCTGGCCGGTATGCCGATGGGCGGCACCACCACTATCCTTGCCGAGAAGTACGGCGCAGACTCCACCTTCGCCAGCAAGTGTACGGCCATCTCCACGGTGCTGTCGCTCATCACGACGCCGCTGTGGTGTTTGGTGGTGTAATAAAAAGCAAGCGTCCTCGGAAAAAATCCCGGGGACGCTTTTGTATAATTGGTAGGCTGTCCTTTGTACAACCTCTCAGTCTGCTTCGCAGACAAGGCCGGGTTGCGGCTCCCAGCGTCTGCTGCGCTGTCGCTTGCATCCTGCTGGCCGCGGCCCCAACAGCGACTCCCTGTTTCCGCCGCTGGCGGCGGTCGTCGCCGTTGCCCCTAGTAGGGGGAGCCTCTGGCGAAGAGGCGAAGCTTCACGAAATGCCAAGGCCTCCCCTCGGTAGGGGAGGTGGCATCGCGCAGCGATGACGGAGAGGTTTAATCCACTGCTACATACCCCGCCTTCTCGATGCACCTGCGTCCCTCGTCGGTATCCAGCCAGTCGTAGACCTTCCGCTGGGGGCTGTCGGGGGCGGCGTCCGCGTGGACAACTGCGTAGAACTCGTTGCAGAGCGGGTAGCTCTCATCGGCGATGGTGTCATTGCCGGGGGTCACGCCATCCACGGCCAGCAGGCGGAGGCCGGGCTTCGAGTACATCTGGTCGATGTAGTAGTAGACCGAAAAGCCGATGGCGTTGGCGGAGTTGTTGTACTCGGCGATGCTGTCCACGAGGCCGCCCATGTCGGCGGGGGCAAGCTCGGTGGGCGCGGCCATCAGCTGGCCGTCGCCCTTGTCGATGAGCAGCTTTTTGAAGAGGGTCTGACTGCCCGAGTCCACGCCCCGCTGGAACGCCACGATGGGGGCGTCTGCGCCGCCCACGTCCTTCCAGTTGGTGATGCGGCCCGCATAAATATCCCGCAGCTGCTGCTGGGTCAGGCTCTGGACGGGATTCTCTTCGTTGACGATGAACACCAGCGCGTCCCGGCCGATGGCTTTCTGCTCGAGCTTTGCGTCGGCCTCGGCCAGCTCTTCCTTGACGTACTCGGGGGCCTCGTAGACGATGAGGAGCTGTGCGCCGTAGTCCTCGCTGTCGCTGCGGGACCAGAGGCCGAAGTTCTCCCAGGCATAGGCCGTGGTGCTGACGGTGATGCTGGTCTGGGCCTCGAGAAGGTCCATGCCGGTGACGTCGGCCTTCATCTGGGCCATCAGGGGGATGCAGGCTGTGGAGCCGTCGAGACGGGGGAACTCGTCCTCGGTCAGGAAGGGGACGGGCGTGTCCGGGTCGGGGACGGACGCTGCCGGAGAGTCGGCGGGGGAGTCCGTAGTGCCGGTCTTGCAGGCGGTGAGCATCGCCGCCCCGAAGCCGAGGCCCATCACCCGCAGGAAGCTGCGGCGGGAGATCATCTCTTTCATATCAAAAACCTCCGTGTCAGTACAGGTAGCCCCCGCCAGCGTCGTCGCTGGGGGAGGAGAAGATGCTTTCGCGGTAGAGCCACTGGCCGGTGGAGTCCATCAGGCCGTAGTCGAAGCCCTGCCGCGCGATAAAGCAGTCGTCGGGTAGATCGTCGATGCTGTAGCAGCTGCCGAGGCGGCGGAGAAGCAGATTGCCCTCCATGTCCAGCACGTCGGAGAGGTTCGACGAGTCGCTGTTGTCCCGGTGGGCCGTGAGCAGAGGGCCGTTGGCGGTGTTGGTGAGGTAGGAGGCGTAGGTGTACTGCTGGGCCTCACCGGCGGACGACCAGAGCAGCCCATCGCCGCTGTAGGTCTGGATGGCAACGGTGTCGTACTTCTCGCTGTTGTATTGCAGCAGGGCGTAGCCGTCGGGCAGAGCGGTCAGACTGACATAGTGTCCCTCTTCGACGGGCGTCACCTCTACGTCGGTCAGCAGCGCGCCGGTGGTGCCGTCATAGATTTTAAGGACATTGTTTGCCGTCAGCACAGCGACATTACCGGAGTGGTAGTCCGTGTCGCTCCGCTGGACGGCGGTCTTTTCGCCGCTGGCGAGGTCGATGAGGGTGTAGGGGTTATCCGGGTCATCGCTGCCGAGGAGGGTGACACAGCCGGGCGTGTAGTCCATCACACACCAGTCGAAGCGGCCCAGCTCCACGGCCTCGCCGCTGTTCAAATCGTAGAGGACGGAGCGGCTGTCCTGACGGCTCTGAAGGCAGGCGACGCCCACGCCGCAGGCCGAGACGGCGCTGTCCTCTTCGCCGGTGAGCAGTTCGCCGGTGGTGACGTTGTAGAGGGCTTCGCGGGCGATGCCCCAGTCTGAGCCGCGGAACCAGCTCAAATCGAGCCAGTCGGCAAAAACGCCGCGATACGATGCAAGGGTGTTGGCTGTGCAGCCGTCCTCCCGCATCAGCACATTGCCCTCCCGGTCGGTGATGAGGACATACTGGTGGAGGGGCTGGTCGGGGTCGTCGTAGGCGTAAGTAAGGCCCTCGGGCAGGTCGTAGCAGTTGAAGACGAGGCGCTGTCCGCCCTCGTCCACAACGAGACAGTCAAGGGCCGTCTCAGGCACGGGCAGCTCAGCCCCGGTGGCGAGGTCGTACACCCGGATGCCGCCGGTGGTGCCGTTCTCGAAAGCCCAGACGTCAGCGTCGTCCCGCAGGATGAGCAGCCCGCCCGAGAGGGTGGCGCTCACGGCGTAGGGAAAGGTAATGACGGCATTGCCGTCGGCGTCGTAAAGGGTGGAAGTGCGCTCCTCCGTGCCGGGGGTGGAGTGGGCCACGAGGTAGTGGCCCGTCTCGCCGGTGAGGGTGTCCTTCAGCAGCTGGATGCTGTCGGAGCTGCTGGCTTTGTAGAGCACTCTGCCGCCCCGGAGGATGGTGCCGCCGCCGTTCCCGGCGTAAGAGTAGACGTAGTGGAGCGAGTCATCGCTGAGCCATGCGTCGCTGTAATACTGCGGGGCCTGCGAGGACGCCGTCCCCTCGTGCCGGGGCGACGCCGCAGGCAGCAGCGAACAGCTCGCCAACAGCCCGCCCGCCAGCACGAGGCAGGCGGCGCGGCGGCTGAGTCGAAGCAGAGTGGTCTTCATAGAAACACCTCACAGTCTCCCAGAATTTGACTTTCCCATCTATAGTATATACGAAAGACCCGGACATTTCATTGCAGAAATGTGGACGGGCCTGGTTACAAAATTATGACGATACAGAGTACTTGACAAACCGATGCAAAACATCTATACTGAAAACAGGAAAGGTGTTGCCTGCAACTGGGTCAGCTCCTTACTGATACGTCAAAAGAAATGACCGCATGAGTTGGTAGCTGTGGCGGTCATTTCTTCTTTTTACGGCGAGGAATATTGTCAGTGCGAGGGTCGTCTTTTTGAAAGACGGCCTTTGCAATTTCCCAAGTAATCTGGAAAGTTGCAAGGATGACCGCCACCAAAAGCGTCGCCAGGGCAAAAACGAATTCTTCTTCGCTCATAAGTATCGCTCCCCCTTTCTGCAAGGCCGCAGTCCGGGGTGGGCGAGAATAGTTGTCGACAAAAAGCAACAGTCCGCACAGGAAGCTTCTTCTGTGCGGACTGTTTATTTATTCTTCGTCTCCCTGTTCCTTCAATTCCTTCAGGAAGGGCAGCAGGAAAGGCACCGAGATGCAGAAGGTGAGGCCATCGGCGATGGGCTGGCACAGCTCGATGCCGCTCAGGCCCCAGATGTGGGGCAGGGTGAGGATGAGCGGGATGAAGCAGACGCCCTGACGACAGCAGGCGAGGAAGGTAGCCCGGCCCGACTTGCCGATGGACTGGAACATCATATTCGTCACGATGATGACGGGCTGTAAGAACATGGCGACGCACTGATACCGCAGGGCGGGCAGAGCCACGGCGGTGACCTCGGGGTCATCGCGGAAGAGGCGGATGAGGGGCTCGGCGCTGAACCAGCAGAGGGAGTTGAGCACCGCCATAAAGACGAAAGCCGTCGAGATGGTGAAGATGGCCGCTTTCCGCACCCGGGCAAAGCGGCGGGCGCCGTAGTTGAAGGCCGCTACAGGCTGCAGGCCCTGTCCGACGCCGATCGCCACCGACAGCACGAACTGGAAGATGCGGGACACGATGCTCATGCCAGCCACGGCGGCGTCGCCGTAGTTGCGGGCGGCGACGTTCAGCAGCATGCTGCCGATGCTGTTCAGGCCCTGACGGCCGAAGCTGGGCGCACCGTTGAAGAAGATCTGCCCGAAGTCCCGGGCGCTGCGGGTGACCTGGGTGATGCGGAATCGGCTGACGGTCTTGCCCCGCAGGAACATGGAAAGCAGGATGCAGAAGCTGATGCTCTGGCTCAGGGCGGTGGCCGCGCCTGCGCCGCCGGTCCCCATGCCGAGGCCGAAGATGAAGACGGGGTCCAGCACGATGTTGAGCACACCGCCGGTGACGAGGCCGATCATGGCGAAGCTGGCCTTGCCCTCGTAGCGGAGGATGTTGTTCATCACGAGGCTGGACATCATGAGCGGGGCCGCGATGAGGATGGGCCGCGCGTAGGCGCAGGCGTGGGGCAGGATGGTGTCGGTGCTGCCCAGCAGCATCATGAAGTCGGGCAGGGCAGCGAGACCGAGAACGGCCAGCACTGCGCCGAAGGTCAGCGCCGTGAAGAAGCTGGTGGAGGCGAACTTTGTGGCCGCATGGGTGTCCTGACTGCCGAGGCTGCGGCTGATGATGCCGCCCGCGCCGTGGCCCAGCATGAAGCCGAGGGCCTGAATGATGGCCATCAGGCTCGACACGACGCCCACCGCGCCCGACGCGCTGGTGGACAGCTGGCCCACAAAGAAGGTGTCGGCCAGATTGTAGATGCTGGTGATGAGCATACTCAGGATGGTGGGGGCCGCGAGGCCGAGAATGAGCTTCGGCACGGGGGTCTGGGTCATTTTCTCGAACTGGAGCCTGCTGCGCTCCAGCTCGGCGGCGTCGGATGCGGTGCGGGGGGAAGACGGCATGAAGAGATACCTCACTTTCGGAAATCAAAGAAAATACCGCTCTTTGCGCAAAGAACGGGTAAAATGCAGATATACAATAAGTATAGCGCAGATCGGGGGAAATGTCGAGACAGCAGTGCGGGCAGGCACGCTGGAAGCTTTCTCCTCAGATACGGTGACCGGGTTGCGGCTCCCAGCGTCTGCCGCGCTGTCGCTTGCATCCTGCTGGCCGCGGCCCCAACAGCTCCTCCCTGTTTCTGCCGCTGCCTCAAAAAGTTAGGGTATTGAGTGCAAAAGCAGGAGAAAATGGAATGCCTTTTGGCAAATTTGCCAAAGAAAGGTCGAATTGCTTGTAGAAAATCACGTCAAGTGGTATAATTTATGGAAAGAAACAAAAGCGCGAAGATAAAAAACAGCGCAGAGAAGAGTTCCGGGGAGATCCTGCCCCGGGATACGGAGGGAAATCTTATGAAATCTGTGGCACAGACTATCATTGAAGCAGACCGCTTCTACACCATCGCCGCCAAGACCGGCAGCGTCATTCAGGCTGTGGAGAGCGTCAAGGACGGCGGCAACATCCGTCTGGGCAAGTACGAGCACAAGCCCGAGCAGGAGTGGGCTTTCGTCCGCGAGGGCGACGGCGTTTACCGTATCCGCAACCGCGCCTCCGGCAAGCTCATCGACCTGATGATGACCGGCACCGCCAACGGCACCTGGCTCCACCTGTGGGAGGACGTGGGCGGCACTTCCCAGATGTGGAAGATGGAGCCTACCCCGGCCGGCACCGTCCGCCTGCGCTCCATGTGGGCTGCCGGCAAGTGCATCGACACCGTGGGCATGGGTACTGCGGACGGCGCTGTGCTCCAGATCTGGCAGGAGACTGCCGGCGAGGACCAGCTGTGGACCATCTCCGAGGTGAAGGACCGCGCAAAGCACGCCCCCAAGGCGGAGGAAAAGCCCGCTGAGGTCAAGGCCGAGGCCGCTGCTCCCGCCGAGGAAAAGCCGGTTGAGGAAAAGGCTACACCTGCTGTGAAGAAGACCACCAGAAAGCCTGCGGCAAAGAAGACCGCCGCCAAGACTGCTGCGAAGTCCGCTGGGGCAAAGGCCGAAGCCGCACCCGCCAAGGCCGAGGAAAAGCCCGCCGAGGCCGCTCCTGCTGCAAAGCCTGCCCGCAAGACCGCTGCCCGTAAGAAGACCACGAAGGCCAGCAAGTAAGCAAGGCTGCATAGTCTACATAATATCATAGCAAAAAGAGCACCCGCTCTCCACAGTGATGTGGAAAGCGGGTGCTTTTGGGTTTAGGGGAAAGGCTCTCCCTTTGGGAGAGCTGGCGCGAAGCGCCTGAGAGGGCAAGGATGCTGCAAACAGCTCTTATACTGCGATACTATCGCTCTGACAAAGAGTCTGCCTATCGCTGTGCGGCGGCTCTTTCGCCACGGGCTTGCCCTCTCCGTCACCTTCGGTGACACCTCTCCCAGAGGGAGAGGCTTTAGCGAGGGTCAGTGCCCCATCTTGCCCTTCTTGAACTTCAGCGCCGCTGCGACAAAGCCCTTGAACAGGGGATGTGCGCGGTTGGGACGGCTCTTGAACTCGGGGTGGAACTGTGCGCCGAGGTGGAAGTCACGGCCCGGCAGCTCCACGGTCTCCACAAGGCGGCCATCGGGGCTGGTGCCGGAGATGACCAGACCGGCGTCCTGCATCTCCTGACGGTAGTCGTTGTTGAACTCGTAGCGGTGGCGGTGGCGCTCCCAGATCTCGCTCTGGCCGTAGCACTCGGCCATCTTGGTGCCGGGCAGAACGGTGCAGGGGTACTTGCCCAGGCGCATGGTGCCGCCCTTGGGGATGTTGCCCTGCTGGTCGGCCATCAGATCGATGACGTTGTGATGACCCTCGGGGGTGAACTCGCTGGAGTTGGCGTCGGCGTAGCCCAGAACATGGCGGGCGAACTCCATGACCATGATCTGCATACCGAGGCAGATGCCGAAGTAGGGGACATCGTTCTCGCGGGCGTACTGTGCGGCCTGTATCATGCCTTCGATGCCGCGGTCGCCAAAGCCGCCGGGGACGATGATGCCGTCTACATCCGCAAAGGCTTCCCTGCAGGCTGCCTGGTCGGGCAGGTCCTCGCTCTCGACCCACTTGATCTCCACCTGGCTGTCGTTCTCGAAGCCGGCGTGGTAGAGGCTCTCCATGACGGACAGATAGGCGTCATGCAGCTTGACGTACTTGCCCACGAGGGCGATGGTGCAGGTCTTGCTGCGGGTGGCGATCCGGGCCAGCATCTCTTTCCACTCGGTGAGGTCGGCGGGGGGAACATCCAGATGCAGCTGCTTGACCACCACGTCGTCGAGGCCGCCGGTGTGGAGCATCAGCGGACACTGGTAGAGGCTGGGCATGGTCAGGTTCTCGATGACGCACTCCGGCCTGACGTTGCAGAAGGTGCTGATCTTCCGGCGGATGTCGCTGCCCACGCTGCCGTCGGCGCGGAGGATGATGATGTCGGGGCTGACGCCCATGCCCTGCAGCTCCTTGACGGAGTGCTGTGCGGGCTTGGACTTGTACTCATCGGAGCCGGAGATGTAAGGCACCAGCACCACATGGATGAAGCAGCAGTTCTCCTTGCCCTGCTCGAGGCCCACCTGACGGATGGCCTCGAGGAAGGGCTGGCTCTCGATGTCGCCGGTGGTGCCGCCGATCTCGGTAATGACCACATCGGCCTCGGTGGAAGAGGCCAGATTGTAGATATAGCTCTTGATCTCGTTGGTGATGTGGGGGATGATCTGGACGGTCTGGCCGAGGTAAGCGCCCTGGCGCTCCTTGTTCAGCACGTTCCAGTAGACCTTGCCGGTGGTGAGGTTCGAATACTTGTTCAGGTTCTCGTCGATGAAGCGCTCGTAATGGCCCAGGTCCAGGTCGGTCTCGGTGCCGTCGTCGGTGACGAAGACCTCGCCGTGCTGCAGGGGGCTCATGGTACCCGGGTCCACGTTCACGTAGGGGTCCAGCTTCTGGCTGGCCACCTTGAGGCCGCGGCACTTCAGCAGTCGGCCCAGAGAGGCGGCGGTGATGCCTTTGCCCAGACCGGAGACGACGCCGCCGGTCACGAAAATAAACTTTGCCATAATGGTTCTCCTCTAATTTACAGATATTCTTTGCCGTGAATAGCACGATAAGCAGATACTTTCCCTCAGTGGGGGCGCAATACGGATCATTGCGCGGGGTCGTAGGAGTCCAGTATCTCCTGCGCGACCTCGGCGCGGTCGCGCCGGGTGTCCATTGCTTTTTTCTCGATGTAGCGGTGCGCCTCGGCCTCGGTCATGCGGCCCAGCTCGATGAGGCAGCACTTGGCGCGGCTCACCAGCCGCACCTGCGCCAGCTTTTCCTGCATCCGCTGATTCTCCTGCCGCAAAAGCAGGAGGCGGTGGTTGCTGGCGGCGGCCATGTGGATGGCCTGCAAAAAGAAGGTGTTGGAGAAGGGCTTTGTGACCAGCAGAACACCTTCTTCACTCAGCGGGGTCAGAAGCTGCTCGGCGGCTGCGGCCTTGGCCAGAAATATCACACCGGCATCCGTTTTCTCCACGGCGTCGGCGCACAGCTCGTGGCCGAACTCATCCGGAAGCGGAGAGTTGACCACGATGAGCTCAAAGTCGGATTCCAGCATCCTCCGCCGCGCCTCCGCTGCACTTGGTACGATGATAGGCCGCGCATAGCCCAGCTCCGTCAGGCGTGCGGAGATATATTCGTTGGAGCTTGCGCCCGCGCTTACGATCAGGGCACGTCCCATTCGGCTCACTCCTTTCCTATGTCATTCTGCATCAGATGGCATTGAAGTAGTGGACGCGCTCATATTCGGCGGGGTCGGAGGCGTTCTTGAGCGCCTCGCACCGGCGCAGAGCCTCGGCATAGTAGCGGCGGCTCAGCTCGTCGGGCAGGAATTTGTGAAGGAACTCGCTGTTCCTGGCCACCTCGACGGCCTCTTCCAGCGAGGCGGGCAGGGTCTCGAGACCGAGACCGGCGGCTTCGCTCGGGATGAAGAGGTTGCGGTTGACAGGGGCAGACAGCTCCATCCGGTGCTCGATGCCGTCGAGGCCTGCTGCCAGCACGAGGCCGATGGCGAGGTAGGGGT
>OAWP01001363.1_pt1 | contig 15371 bp, 12 predicted proteins | sample 1517081 | NCBI WGS metagenome assembly OAWP01 (sample SAMEA2580167, study PRJEB22360) | human gut metagenome | biome: human gut; feature: human-associated habitat; material: faeces | place: Denmark | collected 2008/2010 | reverse complement strand
CTGACGCTTAATACCGTCCTTTTTCAAAACGAAATTGAAGAAGCCCGGCAGCTTGCCTGGGACGCTTACCGTGCGGGCGTGGATGCGCTCATTATTCAGGATCTGGGGCTCCTGGAACTGGATCTGCCCCCCGTAGAACTGCACGCTTCCACCCAGTGCGATATCCGGACGCCCGAAAAAGCCCGGTTTCTCGACAGCCTCGGGTTTAACCAGATGGTCTTGGCGCGCGAGCTCACCTTGGCTGAAGTCGCCCGGTGCCGTGAGGCCGTTGACCGCGCCCGCATCGAGTTTTTCGTGCACGGCGCGCTCTGCGTTTCCTATTCCGGGCGCTGCTACCTTTCCTGCGCCGAGTGCGGGAGGTCCGCCAACCGCGGCGAATGCGCGCAACCATGCCGCCTTCCCTACACCGTCTACGATGGTACGGGCCGGCTTCTCGCGAGAAACAAACATGTCCTGAGCCTGATGGATAACGATCAGAGCGCCAACCTTGAAAAGCTCATTGAGGCGGGTGTCACAAGCTTTAAGATCGAGGGGCGGCTCAAAGACGCGGCTTACGTTAAAAACATCACGGCCTACTACCGCGAAAAGCTCGACAAACTCATTGCCGCGCACACGAATGACGCCTGGCGGGCCGCTTCGCTCGGGCACTGCACCTTTACCTTTACGTCCGATCCGGCACGCACCTTTCACCGCGGAGAGACTGATTATTTTGTCAACGGCCGCAGGCGCGTGATCGCGGAACTCGATACTCCGAAAAGCACCGGAGAGCGCATCGGCCGCGTGGTAAGACTCAATCACAACCCCGATACGGTTGACATCAAAACCGAAGCTGAGGTCGCTAACGGCGACGGCCTTGTTTACCTTGACGACCATGAGGAACTCCGGGGCCTTGCGGTCAACCGCGCTGAAGATCTTCAAAACGGGACTGTGCGGCTGTTTATCCGTGACAGGCTCACTGCACACCCGGCCTTAAAGCCCGGCGTCACGCTTAACCGCAATAAAGACCGTGTGTTTGCGAAAACCCTCGCGGGCGACACGTCTCGCCGCGCGATTGACGCCACGCTTACTTTTGCCTTTACTGACAAAGAACTGCGGGTAACGGCACAGGCCTGCGGTGCGGCTGGTGAAGCCCGGATGCCCTTTGACTGTCAGGCGGCGCGCGATCAGGAACGGACCCGCACAGGGATCATCAATGCCCTTAAAAAGACAGGCGGAACGCTTTTTGATGCAGCGGATGTTCAGATTGAGGCGCCCGAGGGCAACCATCTGCCTTTTGTGCCGGTCTCAGCTTTGAATAACCTCAGGCGTGAGGCACTCACCAAACTGCAGGATGCGGTTGCGGCCTCGCACCCCAAACCACAATTGAGTCATGAGCCCCTTGACAATGCGTCATTTAAGGACGCGGCGCTTGACTTTACCGCCAATGCCGCCAACAGCTTTGCCGAAACCTTCTGGCGAAAGCAGGGCGTCATTGCGATTGCCTCTGCGGCCGAAACGGATCCTGCGGTTTTAAAGGACGCCGAAAACCTGATGCACACCCGTCACTGCATCCGTATGGCGCTCGGCTTATGCCCGCGGCTTTTAAAGGGTGACGAAGAAGCCAAGGCCCGCTTTAAGGAAAGAAACGGCGGGCATCTGAAACCCGAACCCCTCTATCTCACCGACAGTAAGGGGCACAGGCTCATAGCCCGCTTTCACTGCAAACCCTGCGAAATGACGATCGGGTTTGCGCCGGCCGGAAGTTTTCCGGTCGTGTAGTTATTTGTTTTGATTCTGCTGCGCTTTTAAAAGGTCGCGGATTTCCCGCAGCAGCGCCACGTCTTCGGGCGTGGGTGCGGGAGCCGCGGGCTTGGCGGCTTCCTGGGCTTTCTTTTCTTCCAAGAGACGGGCGGCCTGTGCTTCGATGTGCTTACGGACGGTGGTCACAACGCGCACGAGCCAGAAGATCACAAACGCAAGGAGCAGAAACTGCACGACGGCTGTGAGAAACGCGCCGTAGCCCAGAACCGTTGCACCGGCCTTGGTGAGCGCTTCATAGGTCTGAGGGCCCGTGTAGTTCGGGGCATCCTTTAAGACGATAAAGAGATTGGTGAAGTCGGGTTTACCCGCCACAAAACCCAAAATGGGGTTCACAACGTCCTTGACCAGGCTGTTTACGATCGCGGAAAACGCAGCGCCGATAATGACGGCGACCGCAAGATCCATGACGTTACCCTTGGAAATAAAGGCCTGAAATTCCTTCAGAAAGTTTTTCACCTGGAGTTCTCCCAAAAATAAAGTCGGTTTAGACGGCGCTCTTAACGGGCGCCTTTTTAATGCGTGTCACAAGAATCTGGTCGATGCGGTTGCTGTCGACGTCCAGAACCTCAAAGCGGTAGCCGCGGAAATTAATAAAGTCCGTGCGCTTCGGGATTTTTCTGAGCTGATACATGATGAAGCCCGCTGCGGTTTCGTAGGGTTTGTCCGCCGTGGGAATGTCGATGTCAAGCGCCCACGCAAGATCAATCGTGGGGGTGGAGCCGTCCACGAGCCAGCTTTCATCGTCACGCTTGACGATCTGCGACTCCTCAGGCGTTAAAACCATATCACCCATCACCGTGCTCATCACGTCGTTAAGCGTCACAACGCCCACGACAATCGCGTATTCGTTCAGAATCACCACAAAGTCCGTTCTCGAGCGCTGAAAGACTTCGAGGATTTCCGCAAGGCTCAGCGTATCGGGCACAAACTGCACCGGCTGAATAATCCCCTCTTCCTTCAAGGAAATGGGCTTGTTGTCAAGAAGCCTTCTCAAAATCTCTTTACTGGTAATGCACCCTGCGACATGGTCGATGTCCCCGTCACAGACCAGGTACCGGCTGTGCGGGTTTTTGGAGAGACGCCGGCGGATCGTTTCCTCGGTGTCGTCCGTGAAGAAGTGATCCACGCTCTCTCGGGGCGTCATCGCGGTCGTAATCGTGCGGTGCTCGAGGTCAAAGACGTTTTCAATGACGGAGAGTTCCGCGGGGGCCACCACGCCCGCCGCAGCGCCCGCGGAGACTGAGGCCAAAATATCGTCCGGCGTGATCTTGTTGTTTCGCTCAGGGCTTCCGCCCATCATCTTCACAAGCTGCGCGCTGATCCAGTCAAGGATCACAACCATGGGCGCAAGAAGCTTGATTAAAAGTGCCATCACGGGGGCCGCGGCCATGGCACTTCGCTCGGGATTATTAAAGGTGAGGCGTTTGGGCAAAAGGTCAGCAAGCACCACAAAGGCCATTGTCACGATGAGAAACGAGAGCACAAAGGCCGTTGTCGACGCCGCATGCGCGGGCATAATCCTCACAAGCAGCATCTCAAAGAAAGGCGAAAAAACCGTGTCACCCACAACGCCGCCTAAAATGGCAACAGCGTTAAGCCCGATCTGAATCACCGCAAAGAAAGGACCGGGTTTGTCCTGCAGACGCATCACAAGGTCTGCACGCTTGTCTCCTTTCTCGGAAGCGATCTGAAGCCTTGTACGGCTTGAGGCTGCGAGAGCGATTTCGGCAAAGGAGAAAAAGGCGCTGATGAGCAACAGGACGATGAGGTAAACAACTTGTAAAAAAAATCCCTGCATAGGCAAACTTTCCCAATATATTCAATTCATTTCAGCATCCCCTTATTGTAGCATACCTATGAGGATAAACCCCTAAGGTGCTGCAAAACCGCTTTAATTCCGCTATGGCTTTGAGAGAGAAAAACACGAACCCCTCCTCTTCGCGGGAGAAAGCGCCGACGATCGCCGACGCCGCGCTTCTGGGCTTTATTTCAAGTCTCGGGCCTTTTGCCGTAAACGCCAATGTCCCCGGGTTTCACGCAATGGCCGCCGACATGGGAGTTTCCTTCATCGCCGTGCAGCTCTCGCTCACCGTCTACCTTGCAACCTATGCCGTGGCCAGCCTTTTTGTGGGGGCGGTTTCCGACAGCCTCGGCCGCAAGTCCGTGATCATCGCCGGGATGCTGCTTTTTATGGCGGCAAGCCTCGGAGCAGCTCTTGCGACCACCATCGAAGTCTTTTACTTTTGGCGCTTTGTGCAGGGTTTGACCGCCGCTGCCGGTCAGGTGGTGACGCAGGCCGTTGTCCGTGACCGCTGGGCCGGGCTCGGTGCGGCCCGCATGAATGCTTTGATTGCCATGTTTTTTGCCGTGTCGCCGGCACTCGCTCCCGTTGTGGGCGGCGCACTCATTGTGCGGTTTTCCTGGCACGCGGTCTTTGTGTTTCTCATTGTCTACGCCGGGCTCATCGCGCTTTTTACTGCTCTTTTTATTCCGGAGACGCTCCCGGCGGCTAAGCGAAGGGCATTCGGCCTTATGCAGCTTTTGACGGACTACCGCAGAGGTTTCACAAACACCGCGTTTATGGCAGGTGTTGCCGCACACGGTTGCTGCTTTATGGGCGGGATCCTCTACTCGGCCGGCGCCGCTGACTTTGTGATCCGCATCATGCATCTCGGGGTGGACGACTTTGCGTATCTCACCTTCCCATTGATCGGAACGTCACTGGTGGGGTCTTGGTATGCCGCGCGCTGGGCGCAGGCCTTCGGTCCCGTGCGGATGCTTTACGCAACGATCGGCTTCATGATTGCGGCAGGTGCGGCATCAACCCTTGCCGACTACAGTTTGGGCTGGGGGTTTCCGTTGATTTTGATCGGCCCCATGCTCTATCAGTTTGGCATGGCGCTTTGCCGGCCGGTGATGATGGCCATGAACCTCGACTACTTTCCGGACAACCGCGGGATGGCGGCGTCCATTCAGCAGTTTTTTGTGACGGCGGGCTTTTCAGTGAGTACCGCCCTGTGGGTGCCTCTGGTGATGGGAAGCGCCTGGAAGTACAGCGCCGTGATGTCCTTTTCGGCTGTTTTGGTGCTCGCGCTCTGGATGATTTCGATGCGCAAAAGAAAATCGGCTCTCAGAGAAACGGGCCTCCGGGAGCCGATGGCGTAACAAAGCGACACTGTCTCCTTCAAGAGGAGTATCGTCTGAGTCAGTTCGAAGTTTGAGGAGAAAACCATGTACGATCTGTTGCTGCGTAACGCACATGTCGTGGATCCGTTGAATCACGTGAACGACATCGCCGACGTGGCGGTCACTGAAGGCAAAATAGCTGCCGTGGGCAGAGAACTCACCGGGGAAGCAAAAGAAACCGTTGACCTCACGGGACTCGTGCTGCAGCCGGGCATCATCGATAGTCACGTTCATTTGGGCTCCATGTGGGGTTCTCCCTACGGTCCGCGGATGCTCGCGATGAAGGGGGTGACGACGTGCCTTGATATGGCAGGTCCCTTGGACGACATCCTCAACAACGTTCCCGAGTACGGCGCCGGGATCAACATGGCGATTCTGCAGTTTGCGTCTCCGCCCTTTACTTTTAAAAATGACCATCCGACAAAGACCGAGATGGTGGAACTCATTGACAAGAGCCTTGACGACGGCGCTCTCGGCGTCAAGCTTTTGGGCGGACACTATCCGCTTAAACCGGAGGTTTCCTCGCTTCTCATTAAGACCGCGCTGGAGCGCCGCGCCTATGTGGCGTGGCATGCGGGCACGAGCGAACACGGCTCCAACATCGAAGGCATGAAGGAAGCCGTGGAAATGGCAGACGGCTACCCCCTGCATCTTGCGCACATCAACGCCTACTGCCGGGGTGCAATCCGCCCGGAACTTGAAGAGACGCTGCAGGCGATTGATCTGCTGAAGAAAAACCCGAACATCTTCTGTGAAAGCTACATTTCGCCCAAAAACGGGACGCGTCTTACCTGCTTCCCGGACGGAAAAATCCAGTCCAAAGTGACGGGAAACTGTCTGCGGCGCTTCGGCTTTACCGAGGACGCTGACGGCGTTAGAAAAGCCCTTTTGGCCGGCAAAGCCTTTGTGGTCTATGACGCGGGCGGCTATTCCGATCTAATGACCGGTGAGGAAGCCTTAAAGCGCTGGGAAGCCGCCGGGACCGACGTGGGCGGCAGTTTCAACGTCAATCCCCCGATTCCGAGAATCATGCTTGCCGAAGTCAAGCGCGATGACGGCAGTTTTGTTGTGGACGCGATTTCCACGGACGGCGGCTGCATTCCGCGCAACGTCATCCTCTCGCAGGGGCTGTCCCTTGTGAAGCTTGATGTGCTAACACTCACGGAATTTGCCCAGAAAACGTCGCTTAATCCGGCCCGGATGCTGCGGCTTAAAAATAAGGGACACCTCTCGGTCGGCGCAGACGCCGATATGACGGTTTATGACTACGCGACCCAGGAACCCAAGGCCTCCTTTGTTGCGGGCCGCAAGGTCCTCTGGGACGGCAAGGTCGTTGCCAAGGGCGCAACGGTGATCTGCACCGAGCGCGGTCAAAAGGCGATCCAAGCCCGCGGCATGAAGGCGATTGTCGTTGATCCCGGCAAGCAGGTCGAACGCGTCAAAGTGCTTTGATTTGCTGTCGTCCAATGATTTCGCGGTCGGTGGAGACCATGCCGCGGCTGGCGATGCGGCCCACGGCACGGGCCGTTGAGTCCGTTGTGCTCTGCACGATGCCGTCGCCGGCTTTAAAGGTCTGATGGTTTTTCACCATGTCAAGCGCCAAAAGCGCTCCCTCCACCGCCATTGAGATTTTGGCGGCGCATGAGGACTTTGCGCCGTCGCAGAGAATACCGGAGGTAATCGCAAGGGCGTTGCGGATGACGCCCAAAATTTCTTTGTCAGTGAGTCCTTCAAGAAAACCAATCCCCGCGCCGCTGCCGCAGCCCGCGCTCACCGCCCCGCAGTAGGCCGAAAGTTTTCCGATCCCCTGTTTAAGCGCAATTGTCACAAGATCGGGCCCTCAGTGTCGTTTCCCGGTCTTTTTTAAGTGCCCGGGCAAAAATCAGAACCGGGACGCTTGCGGTAATGCCCTGGTTGGCGCTGCCGGAGACAATGATGACCGGCAGTTCGCAGCTTGGTCGATTACCTCCCCCTGGTTGGCGCTGCCGGAGACAATGATGACCGGCAGTTCGCAGCCGTTCATGCAGGCGTCAGACCCAGCGGCTGCCCAGGCGCGGGCCTGCGTGGCCGGATCTTCGGGGTTTCTCGCTAGAAGAATCTTTCCGATCGTGGCGCCCCAATTGTCTTTAAGGCCTTCTGCGGCAATGGCGCTGTTGCAGTCGATCTGCCGATTAAGGAGTGTCTCGGCTTCCATAAGCGGCATGACGCGTGCAGCTTTGATAAGTTCCGGAATTGACCAAGCTTCGCCGTCAGCTTGAGCGTCAGCGCAGACATCGTCTTTTGAAAGTATCGTCACGCCGTTTTCTTCGATCCGGGTGATGTTGGTGTGGTATGTGCGTATTGTCACTGCCGCGGTTTTCCCGCCGAGGCTCCCCGTCACCTTGATGAAAAAGACGTCCGGCTCATGGGACTGCCGTACTGTCATAGGTAATTCGGCACGTTCGCGGATTTCAGCGCGTTCCGTGTCGCTCACGTCCGCCAACACCTGAAGTCTTGCTTCAGGACGGCGGCAAACGAGCCCCGCTGCGACCGCCGCTTCAATGCCCTAGAGCCCTCCGGTATTGGGCACAATGACGCTTTTGACGTTTTTAACGATGTTGCGGGAGACCTCCACATCGATAGCTTCCGGGTAGCCGCCGAGGCGCTTGCCGACTTTGGCTGCGGCATAAGCTAGCGCAATCGGCTCCGTGCAGCCCATCGCGGGCTGAAGTTCTGCAGCAAGTGCCTCACGGTATACCTGAAATTCGTCATTTGTCGGCATGTTCTCTCCCAGGGAACTGAAGCTACATAAAAGCACTTAGAATACTAATAAGACAAAGCAGGAAGAGAAAAAACGGCACGTCAGATCTTTCCGGCAAAACCAGCGGAGACAGCCTGAGATTGTTGCAGCGGCTTTCCAACCGCCGGTTAAGGCGACATAATCAGAACATCGGGACGTCAAAGGCAAACAGAAGGAGTGGTGTCCGTATGTCAGTCAGAGAGTCATGCTGGATGCTGGTTTCAGCCTTTCTGTTTGCGCTGATGGCGCTTTTTGCGAAGCTCTCCACGGCCTATTACGGCGTAATGGAGATCATTTTTTACCGCTCGGTGCTCGGCGTTCTTTTTGTCGGCGCGCAGATGGCCGCAAGACACATCAGCTTCAGACCGCACTTTGTGAGTCACCACATTGCCCGGTGCCTGGTGGGAACGCTCAGTATTTCCCTGGGTGTCTACGTACTGGGGGTTCTGCCGCTCGGAACCGCGCAGACGCTTGCGTATACAAGTCCGCTTTTCTTCTCGCTCTTCATCGTGATTGCAGCGCGCCGCGCAGGTAAGGCCATGGACTGGCCGCTTCTTGCCGCCGTGGCCGTTGGTTTCGTCGGGGCTGTCCTCATCCTGCGTCCGGACTTTTCCTCGGTTGAATTTATGGCCGTAATTCTCGGGCTTTGCGCCGGCATGACGGGTGCGGGCGGCGACTGGGGTATCCGCGATTTGTCGCTGCATAAGGAACCCAACGAGCGCATTGTCTTTTACTTCACGCTCACGGGCACTATTTTCGGTGCCTTCATCACGCTCTTTACCCCCGAAGGCTTTCACAGTCATTCGGCGGAAAGTATCGTGCCGCTGCTTATGGTTGGCGTTGCCGGGACTGCCGCTCAGCTCACGCTCACACGTGCCTGGCAAAAGGGGCAGCCCCTTGTAAACACCGTTTTTCAGTTTTCAGGCATTGTCTTTGCGCTGATTTTAGGAGCGCTCGTTTTCGGCGAAAAACCCGATACCGTGACCTTTATCGGCATTGCCGTTGTGTTTGCTGCAGGGCTTACGGCCGGCATCATTCGTGTGAGAAACCCCCGACTTAACTGACCGCAGGACGTTGTTGTATGGTCAACCCGACGCTTTATCTTCTCTTTCTGGGAATTGCCGTTCCGACGGTGCTCACTCCGGGGCCCGGCGTTTTAATGTCGCTTACAAACAGCATTCGCCTCGGGGTGCCCCGTGCCACGCCGGGCATTATCGGCGTAGCGCTCGGCACACTGATGATTGCCGCCCTGTCAGCGACGGGCTTGGGCGTCATCCTTGCGGCTTCGCCTACGGCCTACAATGTCATTAAGCTCGCGGGGATGGTCTTTATGCTCTACCTGGGCTGGAAGCGCTTTAATGCAAATCCGAATTTCCTCAGGGTTGTCAATTACACCGGCCGAAAAGAACAGGGCGCGCCCGAGGCCGGTCCGCTGCGGCTTTTCGGAGAAGGTATTGTCCTGCAGCTCTCCAACCCGCAGCTCATCATTTTTTATCTGTCGCTTTTTCCGCAGTGCATTGACGCCAACAAGCCCTACTGGCCGCAGTTCGTGTTTCTGTCGCTTTCCTACACACTACTTGTCTGGATCATTCACTCCTGTTACGGCTGGATGGGGCACAAAGCCGCAGAGCGCTTTATGACTCAGAAAAACTGCATCTGGATCAACAGAATTTCAGGCATCGCTTTCTGGCTCTGCGCCCTGTGGCTGCTGTACTCGCTGGTGGCCGGCTGATTTTTTTTGCCTTTTACTACAGAATACTAGCCGTGAACTCGCAGAAACAGTGCGTTTGAAGCAACACAACCGGGAAAGTTCTGTATATAATGCGCATTCTTCGCCGGCCCCATGCGGGTTGTTTCGGGCTGTAAACCACGGTCCCAGAACTCTGAGAAAGCGGTGAAGTGCTTCGCGGAAGGGTGGCAGAGTGGTTGAATGTACCGCCCTGGAAAGGCGGCGTGTCCAATAGGGCACCGAGGGTTCGAATCCCTCCCCTTCCGCCATTGATTAAGCCTCGCAAGATATTGTTCTTGTGAGGTTTTTTGTTATCTTTGGCTGGTAATCAACTGTTTCATAAACCAATTTCGGCATTTCGCCGAAGTTAAACGCCTTTTTTAAACAGCCTTCCTTTTAACCTCGAGATCAGGGTATTTCAAAACAAAGGGGGGAAGAAAGGGGGAAAGAACGCCGTCACCGGCGGCCGTCGTTAAGAGTTTGGCCTGGGTGCGGCAAAAAACCTGTCACTGAAAACTGCCCAGGTTAAAGCCGACCAATACCGGGGATTGGTCGCGTGCGGTTACGACCCCAGAACAGCCGCCTCTGCCGGCTCCGGAGTCTACCGATCTGCCGGCTGAAGAGCCTGTCCGCAGATCAGAAAGTACGGCGGCGGAAAAAGAAAAGGCCCCGGAACAGCTGGTGCACCGATTTGAGGATGTGGCCGACGAAGCCATTCGCGTCTGTGCTGAAGTGCGTCAGTGGCGTAATGCCAAGCATCAAATACAATGGACGAGTACGCTGAAGACCTATGTCTTTCCGAAACTCGGTAAAAAGGATGTGGCCGAGATTACGCGCGACGATGTGCTCTCCGTCTTAAAACCCATCTGGAAAGAAAAGACAGAGACTGCCAAGCGTGTCAGAGGCCGCATGGAAATCGTCTTTGACTACGCAGCCCGTCGCGGGTGGCGAAAGACCGAGAAAACCGCGTGGAACGCCGATTACGAAAACCCGTCTGCCTTCATCCGGCGGTTCCACCGTCTATTCGGCATGACGCCCGGGCAGTTCCGAAGCGAACAGACTGCGTGACGAGGCGCCTTAACGGCCGCCCGTCGCCGTTGCCAAAATCGCTTCGTAAAGAAGCTCGGTTTCAACCAAGGCATCCGAAATTGCCGAATGCTGCAGTGCCGACGCATTGCGGTCGCGAAGTTCGGTGAGTAGCGCATCGTCCCCGTCGTAATGCAGTCCCAGTCCCTCAATCGTCCGAATGTCCCGCAGCCGCCAATACGTCCAGGGCGGCCGAATCCCCAGCGCTTCAATCTGTGCCCCGAGGTGCCCGAAATCAAAGTCGTGGCTCTTGCCCCAGAAATACGTGGGCTTCACTTCCCGCACGAATCCCAGGAATTTTCCGAAGGGGTTCGCGTCGGGCGTCGCCTCAAACGCTTCCCGTCGAGCTTCTTCGCTTTGTTTGGACCACCAGTCCAGGGTCTTCGGATCGGGCTCACCGATGCACTTTTTGGGATCGACCTTCACTTGCCACGTCCGCATCGAAGCCGGAAGCCCCGCAGAACAATCCAAAAATACCGCGCCGATCGACAGTACCGGCGCCGGAACCGTGAGCCCCAGCGTCTCAATGTCCACTATCAGATGCCGGGCCGCGGCATAGGCCGTGCGGCCTTCTCGATTGGTTTCCGCCATGATTACTTCGCCAAAGAAAGGAGTTCCATAATCTCTTCGCGTCCGAGGCGGCTCGACATTTCCGTGCCTTCAAGAAGGGCGTCCGCCAACGATTTTTTCGTCGCGTGAAGTTTCAGAATCTTTTCTTCCACCGTCCCCGCGGCAATCAAGCGGTAAATTGTCACAGGGCGTTCCTGTCCGATGCGGTAAGCGCGGTCGCTCGCCTGATTCTCAATCGCGGGGTTCCACCACGGATCCAAGTGAATGACGTAGTCCGCAGCCGTCAAATTCACCCCGGTGCCCCCTGCCTTCAGGCTGATGAGGAACAAGGGCATCTCCCCGTTTTCAAAGGCTTCCACGAGCTTCATACGCTGCGCGGGCGACATCGAGCCGTCAAGGTACAAATACTTGATGCCCTTTTCATCCAATGCTCGGCGGATCAACGCCAAATGGCTCGTAAACTGACTGAAGACCAAGGCACGGTGCCGGTTTTCAATCAATTCGTCCGCCAACTTCAGGAAGGCCTGCGTCTTGGAAGACGGAATCGTGAGCGCCGGATCAATGAGTTCGGCCGAACATGCCGCCTGCCGCAGACGCATCAGGGACGTCAACGCCTGCATGGCATTTATTTCCCCGTTTTCAAGACTCACCTGCGTTTCTTCGCGCAGTTCCTCATAAAGCGCCTTTTCTTCCGCCGCGAGTTCGACTTTGACGGTCATCTCCGTTTTTTCAGGAAGTTCGTTCAACACTTCGGTCTTCGTGCGGCGCAAAATAAAAGGCGACACAAGGCGCTTTAAAAGGCGTTGCTGCTCGCGGTCTTTATCGCGTTCAATGGGGAGCACGAAGCGATCAGTGAAACGATTGAAGCTTCCCAATAAGCCCGGCACCGCAATTTCAAAGAGCGCCCAGATTTCCGCCAAGTGGTTCTGCAGTGGCGTCCCGGTAAGCATGATGCGGAAATCGGCCTTCACTTCGGCCGCCGCCTTAAAGGATTTCGTTTCTTTGTTCTTAACGTTGTGCGCTTCGTCAAAAACCGCGGTCGTCCACGTCTTTTCGGCCAACGTCTCCACTTCACTCGTGAGAATCCCGTAAGTCGTAACGACTACCGTTCCCGCCTTCGCTTTTTTTAGAACGTCGGCGCGGTCGCCCGCGAGGTTCAAAATCACCTGCTTCAGGCTCGGCGCAAAACGCGTCAACTCATCGCACCAATTTAAAAGTACCGACGCGGGTACTACCACCAACTGCGGCCCCTGCGCCGCACGCGACGCGAGCACCGCAATCGTCTGCACGGTTTTCCCGAGCCCCATGTCGTCGGCGAGTACCGCCCCCGCCCCCCAGGCCGCCAAACGCGACATCCAGCGGAAACCGTCTTCTTGATAGTCGCGAAGTTCCGCCGTGAGTCCCGCAGGCACCGGCACGTCAACGTCCGCTGCCTCGTTTACCCGCTCCTGAAGATCTCGGAACGCCTTGTCCGCCTTAATTTCCGCCCCGTTCTTCTCGAGTTCGCCCAAAAGTCCCGTATTGAAAACAGACACCTGAGGCGTTTTGGTGCCGGAGCCGCCTGCGACGCGGTCCAACGCCGCGAGCTGCTTTTTGAGGCTTTCGGTAAGTGCGACGAAATCCCCCTTGCCGAGTTCGATGAAATTGCCCTTCGCTTCACGCACAAGACGCAAGAGTTCCGCCACCTTCAATTTCGTTTTGCCGTCCAAGGCGACGGCCCCTGAAACCTCGAACCAATTTCCCATGCGGTTGACGGAAAGCTGCAGGTCTGCAAACCCCAACGCGGCATGCGTCACGCGGAATTTGACGCCTTCTGGCCACTCTACCGTTACGTCCTTCAGACCAAAAACGGCGTTTAAGAGTTCAAGGCAACCTTCGGTCGTCACCTGCCAACGCGTCTCATCTTCCCGACTGTCGTCCAAGAACGAGAGTTTCTCCATGAGCGACGCAAAGGCCGCCTTTTCCTTTTTGAGGCTGCGCGCAACCTGCACGGGTTTTCCTTCGACGTTGACCGCCAGATATTCGAGGCCCTTTCCCGGTTCACAGACCACCGCAGCCCCAGCCGCCGGCCGCACCACCGCACGCACGGCAAAACCGTCGCCCGCGGGCGAAATCTGCAGCGTAATCCGGCTGTCGCCCTTTTGTTTTGCGAGGGCTTCCGAATTTTTCAGCAGTTCGCTCATCACGGGCATGCGCATCGAGAGGCGCTCCAAAATCGTGGTGAGCATCGGTTCGGCTTCTTTCGGCAGATTCCCAGCTTTTTTGAAGGCGTCGAGGAACTTTCGTTTTTCATCCGAAATCTCAAGCACTTCCACCTTGCCAAATTCGGGCACTCTCACGGCGCACTCGGCTAAAACCTTTGCTTTTTCAATGTTGGTGTGAACCGCAAACCCTTCACCTTCTTTCGTGACGGAAAGTTGCAGTTCACCCTTCACAATTTCAAGGTGTCGTGCGGAATCCGTTGCGTCATACACATACGGGTGTCCGATGAGGGCGGTCATCGCCCGCCCCTTGTTCCACTCGTAATACACAGAGTTACCCCACCCCCGATACGACGAGAGTGCATCAGCCACCCGGCAATCCTGCGGCGTCATGGCTTCGGCCGCCTTTTCCATAAAGGTCTTCATTCCGATGTCGCGCCCCGCGCTCCACGTGGTGCCGTTTTTTGTTTTCTGTAGACGAGGCGTCAGCTGCCAATCCTCCGTATTAAGAAGGTAATAAACGCGGGCGGCGGGGCCGATCTCAGCAACGGCGGGCTTTTTCTTCGCGGCGAGCGCCGTAAAGTCCATCAGTTCTTGCAGTGCGGCCTCCCAAGGTTCGGCGCGCCGCTGATAAGCGATGAGGGGTTTCATCCCGAAGGATTGTTCATATTCATTCAACTTTTCCGAACCCGGATCCGTTACTGCCGTCCAAAGCTGCTCAATCACCGGATAATCTTTGGCCACCGCTTTCACGGCATTGGTGACCGCCGTCCCCGGCTCGCGGCCGAACACACAACTTACATGAAATGCAAAGGCAGGCAGCGCCAATATGGCGACGGACGGCCCCTCTTTCATACCCAGCCGCCGCGTCCAATTGCCGGGCAACACCTTCCCCGGCTCCGAGTGACTTCCCAGCAAGGCAAAAAGCCCCAACACCGCTTCCATGGCGTCAAGCTTTTCAATGTTTCTGACGATCGGCCCCATGGAACGCTGCGTCGTCGGCGTCTGTCGGTCTGCATAAAGCGCGAGTCCGTAGACAAAATTCTCCCAATAGCCGCAGAAGTATTTGTAATTTTCGTAGGGGCGTTCCCGCAGTCCTTTTTTAGCCGCTTTCATCGCCGCCTCAGCGTCGCCCGCCAAGAGACTCACCACGGCCTGCATGAGATAGAAATGCTGGGACGTCGTCTTCATGCGTTTTAGTTGGTCTTCAGGGTGGCCCTCCCGCCAAAAACGCCGAAAGCTCGCCCAGTCCGATACCTTCGCTTTTTCTTCTTCAGTCACCGCCATGGCCTGCGTCGCGGAGACGATGGCCTCAACTTCCGTCCACGTACAGTCGTCCGCCGTGTGCCGCCACAGGTCAAACACCAACTGACTTGCCCAAGTCTGCGGCAGTACGGCAAAAAAATTCTTCCAACGAGGATTGCGGATCATCTCGAGCCACAGATTCTCAAAACGATCCTGAAGCATTGCGGAGGCTTTTGCAACGCCCTCGGGGATCTTTTGAGCGGCCGGTTTTTCCGTGACCATGAGAAGAAGCAGTCCCTCATAATCCGACGCCCGACAAGCGGCCTTCTCCGGTTCCGCCACACCGTCGGCGTAGACGGCTGCATAGCGGCACGTCGTCACATCCGAGGGCCGCATGGCCTTGAGGGCGGCAAACATCGCTTCGGGCGCGATTTTCAGACGCCAACTGCCGCAGTACTCCGACGCAATCTCAACGGAACCATCCGTGATGAAACCGTCGGCATGCAACTTAACGAGAATATCCTGCCCCTGCAACAACGTCATTCCGAGCGACCGAGCCAACTGCCGAAGATTGTCACGCTTCACCTGCCACGGATCCGATACGACCGCAAAGAGAAAATCACGCGCTTTCTGCGGGTAGCCGGCGAGTTTCTTTTCCAGCTTGGCTAAAGATTGGTAGTTCATAGAATTTCCGCGAGGAAACCTGCGGCTTGAGCCGCAGGAGGAATCGCGGCTGTTTTTATTTTAAAAAATTGGTACCATACGCACTATGCTA
>OAWP01001349.1_pt1 | contig 15489 bp, 7 predicted proteins | sample 1517081 | NCBI WGS metagenome assembly OAWP01 (sample SAMEA2580167, study PRJEB22360) | human gut metagenome | biome: human gut; feature: human-associated habitat; material: faeces | place: Denmark | collected 2008/2010 | reverse complement strand
AAGGCCGAAGCCTCCCCCGGCGGAGGTCTGCAAACACGCTGCGCATGTTTTCAAACCCCGCAGGCTTCGTCTGCAATCTTAAAATCAAACAAAATGGAAACGAATCAAAACCCCGCGCAGGAACAGCCTGTGCAACCCATGGTCCCCCAAACCACGCAGGCCGCGCAACAGCCGGACATCGAACAGATCGTCGCTCCCGCCATGGAACCGGCACAGCCCGCCGCACAATCTGCCGCGCAACCCGCCCCGGCACCGCAATCGCAACCCGGGCGACCCGACGAACTGCTCTACGACCCCGACGAAACGGCGCAGATGATCCGCCACCTGACGGACGGCTATTTCGACCCGGAATACGTCCTGCTTTTCGGAAAGCTGGCCGGCGGCACGCCCCACAGCGATGCCGTGGCCTACGACCTGCTGATCGTCGTGCGCGAAACGCCGGAATACGACTGGATTCGGGCAAAACGCATCCTGCGGTACAGGATGCCGTACCGCCACCGGAAGGTCACCTACATCAATCCCTATATCCTGCCGTTGAACTATGTCGAATCGCATCGGACGCCGTTCCTCTACTTTGCCCATGCCGAGGGTGAACTATTGCATTGCAGCGACCACTATCTGTTTCGCCGCCCGAAACACCCAATCGACTTTGCCAAAGCCTATGCCGACGCCAAATTCCATTTCGACACGTTCCGCACGCTCGGCAACGACCTGCTCGAACAGGCGCAGGATGCGTTTGCCGGGGGCCGCAACGTGCGGCTGGCGGCACAGTTCTCGGCGCAGGCGATCGTCTATTTCTACCACACGCTCTACTATGTCTATCACGGTATGGAATTCGACATCCATGATCCGGTCGTGATGCACGACCGGATGCGGACGCTTTCGACAAAACTAATGCTGGTATTCGACGACAACCATATCGAAAACATTTTCACGTTGCCATGCCTGAAACAGGTGTTGTTAAAAACGCCTTACAGCGCCGAGTTCTACATGGCTCCGCAGGAATTGGAGATGCACATGGGGCGTGTTCAAAAGGCTGCCGAAATAATCGAAAACTACTGCGGCCTGCGGCTGGAACTCTATAAAGAACTGGGCACGCAATAGGCCACACCGACACCTGAATAAGACAAGAGGGGCGATGGCCCCTCTTGCTGTCGATTCTTCATACATTCGGCGGAAAGAGAGGGATTCGAACCCCCGGAGCCTTGCAGCTCAACGGTTTTCAAGACCGCCGCAATCGACCACTCTGCCATCTTTCCGGGGACAAAAGTAGCACGGTTTTTCCATTCTGCCAAATCTTCACCCCGATTATTTTCCGCCCGGGCGGAGCCGGACTTCAAATTAAGGACATTATTTTTGACTTTTAGGAAAATTCCATATCTTTGTCAACAAGTTAGGTAAGGTCGCAACTTTTCACACATTATAGAACATGAACAAATCGCAGCTGGTCGAGGCGGTAGCCCTCGACGCTAACATCTCGAAAGTCGACGCGCGCAAAGCGGTCGATGCCATCATCCGGGTGACCGTACACAGTCTCCGGCAGGGTGAGCGCCTTACCCTCACCGGGCTCGGGACATTCAGCGTGCAGCAGAAACCCGCACGTATGGGCCGCAATCCGCGCACGGGCGCCCCGGTGAAGATCCCGCCGCGCAAGGCCATCAAGTTCCGCCCCACGGCCGAGATCGAGTAATTTCCACTGCGTTTTTTAACTTTTTTCACACATGCCAGAAATCTCACAACGCGCCGAGCTGATGCCGGCTTCACCCATACGCAAGCTCGTCCCGTTGGCCGAAGCCGCCCGGGCACGCGGCACCAAGATCTACCACCTGAACATCGGCCAGCCCGACCTGCCGTCGCCGCAGACCGGGCTCGACGCCCTGAAAAAGATCGACCGTACGGTGCTCGAATACAGCCCCAGCGACGGGTACCGCTCGCTGCGCGAGAAACTGGTAGGTTACTACGAACAGTTCCAGATCAGGCTCTCGCCCGACGACATCATCGTCACGACGGGCGGTTCCGAGGCCGTGTTGTTCGCCTTCATGTCGTGCCTCAACCCCGGCGACGAGATCATCGTCCCCGAGCCGGCCTACGCCAATTACATGGCCTTCGCCATCTCCGCGGGGGCCGTGATACGTCCCGTGGTATCGTCGATCGAGCAGGGATTCGCACTGCCCGACGTCGCGGAATTCGAAAAGCTCATCAACGACCGCACGCGCGGCATCCTGATCTGCAATCCCAACAACCCCACGGGGTACCTGTACACACGCAAGGAGATGAACCGCATCCGCGACCTGGTCAAAAAATACGACCTGTTCCTCTTCTCCGACGAGGTCTACCGCGAATTCATCTACACCGGGTCGCCCTACATATCGGCCTGCCATCTCGAAGGCATCGAGCAAAACGTGGTGCTGATCGACTCGGTGTCGAAACGCTACTCGGAATGCGGAATCCGTATCGGGGCGCTCATCACCAAGAACCGGACGCTGCGTAACGCCGTGATGAAATTCTGCCAGGCGCGCCTCTCGCCCCCGCTGATCGGACAGATCGTCGCCGAGGCTTCGATCGACGCGCCGCGATCGTACAGCACCGAAGTCTATGAGGAGTATATCGAACGACGCAAATGCCTGATCGACGGGCTGAACCGCCTACCGGGCGTATACTCGCCGATCCCGATGGGCGCCTTCTATACCGTGGCACGGCTGCCGGTAGAGGACAGCGACGATTTCTGCGCATGGTGCCTCTCCGACTTCGACTACCAGGGCGAAACCGTAATGCTCGCCCCCGCATCGGGCTTCTACTCCGATCCGGCATGCGGCCGCAACGAAGTCCGCATCGCCTACGTACTCAAGAAGGAAGACCTCGAACGGGCGTTGGTCGTACTGGGCAAGGCGCTCGAAGCATATAACAACCGGAAATAGCCCGACCGGCAATCTCGGACACGCAGTGCGGCACTATCTGTGCCGCACTTTTTCTTGGAAGCCGGTGTGTCCGGCTCCACCCGGCGTTTCGGCCAATCCTATACCATATAGGTCAATTTTCAGGAATTTTAGGCCAAAAAGTTTGGGCGGCAGAGATAGTTTTCATACTTTTGCCCTCGATTTTTACACGCCGCAACGGGCGTATAGTATAAACCAAACCAATACGTTATGAAAAAACTTTTCCTTCTTCTGGCCACCGCTGCCGTCACCTCGGGAGCATACGCCGAAGGATATCAAGTGAACAACCTCTCTTCGAAGCAAAACGGTATGGGACACGTGGGTACGGCCATGAAACTCAACTCCGAGTCGATCTGGTTCAACCCCGCCGCCGCCTCGTTTCAGAACTCCCGGTTCGACATCTCGGTCGGCATCACCGGCATCGCTTCGAAAGCCACCTATACGTCGCTCCCCGACTATACGGGCAAAGCCAAACCGCTGCACTACACCTCGGACAACAGCATAGCGACCCCGCTCTACGCCTATTTCAACTACAAACCCCTCGACTGGATGTCGGTCGGCCTGGCTTTCAACACGCCGTTCGGCTCCTCGATGGACTGGGGCGACAACTGGCCGGGGGCGCAACTCGTCCAGTCGATCAACCTCAAAGCCTACAATCTCCAGCCTACCGTCTCGTTCAAACTCTGCGAACACCTCTCCATCGGGGGCGGTCTGATGATGACCTGGGGCAAGTTCGACCTTTCGCGCTCGCTGCTGCCCATCGGTGCCGACAATCCGCAGAACAAAGCGCTCATGGGTGCGTTGCAAATGCTCAACCCGCAAATGCCCGACCTCTTCGAAATGGCCGGGGACAAGAACCTGATCTCGCTGGGGCTCGAAGGCAAAGCCAAAATGGCCGTCGGCGTAAACCTCGGTGTGATGTGGGACATCAACGAACAGTGGTCGCTGGGCTTTACCTACCGTTCGAAACTCAAAATGAAGGTGGATTCGGGTTCGATCGACCTGCGTATGATCGACAATACCCAAATCGCCCAGGTCATCGGACAGCTCCTGCCCCAGTTGGGTCTCGACCCCGCCAAGCTCACGTCGGCCGTCGTGAAGACCGAGCTGCCCCTGCCGGCATCGCTGACGTGGGGTGTCAGCTTCCGTCCCGTTCCGAAATGGGAGTTCGCCGTCGACCTGCAATATGTGCTCTGGAGTGCCTACGACAAACTCGACGTCAAGATTCTCGAACCGAGCAGCAATACCCCCGTGCTGAACATTCCGGTCAGCGATAAAAAATACTCCAACACGCTGGCGTTCCGTTTCGGCGGCCAGTACCACGCACTCGACTGGCTGACCGCCCGTATGGGTATGTACGTGGATGAAAGCCCCGTGCGCAGCGACTACCTCAATCCCGAGACCCCGTCGATGACCAAGCTCGCCTATACGGCCGGCGTCACCTTCCGCCCGGTCAAATGGATGAATATCGACATCGCATACGGCTACGTCAATTCGGCCGATCCCGAACGTACGGGTTCCTATCCCTACACCAACTCGGTGTTGGGCATCGTGAACGAAAAACTGGCGGCAGCAGGCATTCCCGAAAGCCAGCTCACCAATCCGGTCACCGATTTTTCGGGTAATTACACCGCCCGGGCCCACACATTTTCGATCGGCGTAGGGTTCAGTTTCTAAAACCGGGAAAAATTATTATATTTGCGGTGCGCTTTGCAGAAAAGTGCGCCGCAATTTTTATCCGGCCTCATAGTTCAAGGGATAGAACGAGGGTTTCCTAAACCCTAAATTCGCGTTCGAGTCGCGGTGAGGCTACGAAAAGGGAAAGGTTCCGACCTTTTCCTTTTTTCGTTCCGCCCGGACGGGAGCGGCTTAAATCTCCGGCCGGGAAAGGGAACATCCGACAATTTACATTATCTTTGCCTCACATATAAAGCCAGTTTATGGAGTCACTCAAAGAATTATATAAGATCGGCAACGGCCCGTCGAGCAGCCACACGATGGGGCCCAAAAAGGCTGCCGAACGTTTTGCCGAACGTAGTCGCGACGTCGATTCATACCGTGTGACACTCTACGGATCGCTCGCCGCCACGGGCAAGGGACACCTCACCGACGTGGCGATCCTTTCGGTGCTGGAGCCCATCGCCCCGACCCAGATCGTCTGGGAACCGAAGGTCGTGCTGCCCTTCCATCCCAACGGCATGTTGTTCGAGGGGCTGAAAGCCGGCAAGGTCGTCGACAGTTGGACGATATACAGCATCGGCGGGGGTGCCCTGGCGAACGAGAGTTCGCGCCTGGAGATACCCGCCAGCATCTATCCGCTGACGACCATCTCGGAGATCAAGGACTGGTGCTACCACGAAGGCAAAACCTATTGGGAGTATGTCAACGACTGCGAAGGCCCCGAAATATGGGATTACCTCGACCGGATATGGACGGTGATGTGCGAAACGATCCAGCGCGGCCTGAACAACGACGGCGTACTGCCGGGAGGGCTCAAGGTCGCCCGCAAGGCGAGCACCTACTGGGTCAAGTCGAAGAGCTACACCGACTCGCTGAAATCCCGCGCCCAGATCTACGCCTACGCCCTGGCGACCTCCGAAGAGAATGCCTCCGGCGGCATCGTCGTAACCGCCCCGACATGCGGGTCTTGCGGCGTGGTTCCGGCAGTGCTCTACCACCTGGCCAATTCGCGCAACTTCCTGCGCATCCGCATCCTGCGCGCCCTGGCTACGGCGGGACTGTTCGGCAACGTGGCCAAAACCAACGCTTCGATCTCCGGCGCCGAGGTCGGCTGCCAGGGCGAGGTCGGCGTGGCATGTGCCATGGCCGCCGCCGCGGCATGCCAGCTTTTCGGCGGCACCCCTTCGCAGATCGAATACGCCGCGGAGATGGGGCTCGAACACCACCTGGGGCTCACCTGCGACCCCGTATGCGGATTGGTGCAGGTGCCCTGCATCGAACGCAATGCGATTGCGGCAGCCCGGGCTTTCGATGCCAACGCCTACGCCACGCTCTCCGACGGCTCGCACATGGTGAGCTTCGACCGGGTCGTGGAGGTGATGAACGAAACCGGGCATAACCTCCCGAGCCTCTACCGGGAAACCTCCGAAGGAGGCCTCGCCAAGCGTTATAACGGCAAGAAATAATCCGGACAGGATTCTTACGGCGGGGAACCGTGTTTTTTTGTGCTCCGGGATTTTTCGCAATTCGGCACAGGGAATCTTCCAAAACTCAGACCGATAAGCATCCGGATAGCGAATGACCTCCGACCGCTCGTGTTCATGCCCTTTGAACGGCTGCACGGCTGTCTTTCGCACAGTCGCCCTGCGCTCCGTCCAGTCGCCGCGTGCGCCGGAATCCGCATATTCATAGCTTTAGCTCCGCTCCGTAGCACCATCGTAATTGTGAGCTGTCTCCCGGCGTGCCACAAGCCGTCCCCCGGAATCGTAGACACAGGCGGCTTCTACTCCGGGTTCCCGTAGAACCGCATCGGTTCGAGCCAACCGTCCGGCGGCATCGTCTAAAATTCGGTCGACCGCCCCACCTGCCGCATCACCCTCGTATTCGAGTTCCTGCGCGGCGATCCGGCCTGCGGCACCATAAGTCAGCGATGCCGGCCTCCCTGCCTGCGCATCCCCTCCATACAGAAACACCGTATCCGTCCGAAAAAAGTACGGTTGGCAATGCCGCCGGGAGTGCGAACTATTTCGACTCCAGCTAACCATCGGGACAGTGACGGGTGAAGATAATCGAGAATCCGGACAAAATAAAAAGAAGCCGTTCCCTGGGGAACGGCTTCTTTCGAATCGTATATGCAGCCTCGGATTTACTGCGCCTGCTGGAGCGATTCCAGCTCGGCTTTCGAACCGACCACAAGGTTGTCGTAATCGCGCAGGCCCGTACCGCCGGGGATCAGGTGACCGCAGATGACATTTTCCTTGAGGTTTTCCAGCGGATCGACCTTGGCCTGGATCGCAGCCTCGTTGAGCACCTTGGTGGTCTCCTGGAATGAAGCCGCCGAGATGAAGCTCGAAGTCTGCAACGCGGCGCGGGTAATACCCTGCAACACCTGCGTCGAAGTAGCGGGCACAATGTCGCGCACCTGCACGGGTTTCTGGTCACGGCGCTTGAGGCTCGAATTCTCGTCGCGCAGCTTACGCAGCGAAACGATCTGCCCGGGCTGGAGCGACGTCGAATCGCCCGCATCGGTGACGACCACCTTGTCGTAGAGTTCGTCGTTCACATCCATGAACTCCCACTTGTCGACCACCTGGTCTTCGAAGAACCGGGTATCGCCGGGATCCTCGATCTTCACCTTGTTCATCATCTGGCGGACGATAACCTCGAAATGCTTGTCGTTGATCTTCACACCCTGCATGCGGTATACCTCCTGCACCTCATTGACGATGTACTCCTGCACCTTCGTCGGGCCGAGGATATTGAGGATGTCGCTCGGGGTAATCGCACCGTCGGACAGCGGGCTGCCGGCCTTCACGTAGTCGTTCTCCTGCACGATGATCTGACGCGACAGGGGCACGAGGTAACGCTTCACGTCACCCTGCTTCGAGGTGATGATGATCTCGCGGTTACCGCGCTTGATCTTGCCGAACGATACCTCGCCGTCGATTTCCGACACGATTGCCGGGTTCGACGGGTTACGGGCTTCGAACAGCTCGGTCACACGCGGCAGACCGCCGGTGATGTCGCCGCCCGACTTGCCGACGGCACGCGGGATCTTGATCAGGATATCGCCGGCCTTGATCTTGGCGTTGTCCTTCACGACGACGTGCGCCGAAACGGGCAGGTTGTATTGCTTGACCTCCTCGCCCTCCTTGTTTACGATCTTGATGACGGGGTTCTTGGTCTTGTCCTTCGACTCGATGACCACCTTCTCCGAAAGGCCGGTCTGTTCGTCACGCTCCTCACGGTAGGTAATACCCTCGACGACGCTGTCGTAAACGGCCTTACCTTCGTATTCGGAGATGATAACGGCATTGTACGGATCCCATTCGCAGATCAGGTCGCCCTTCTTGACCTCGGCACCGTCCGCCATGAAAAGCGTCGCGCCGTAAGGCAGGTTGTGCGTGTAGAGTACGATCTCGGTCTTCGGGTCGACGATACGGAATTCCGACTGGCGCGAAATGACGATGTTGATCGCCTCGCCGGAGGCATTCTTGCCCTTGACGGTGCGCAGCTCGTCGATCTCCAGACGGCCTTCGTATTTCGAAACGACATTGGTCTCGACCGCCGAGCCTCCGGCCACACCACCGACGTGGAACGTACGGAGGGTAAGCTGCGTACCCGGCTCGCCGATCGACTGCGCCGCGATGACACCCACGACCTCGCCCTTCTGCACCATGCGTGCGGTGGCAAGGTTGCGGCCGTAGCACTTCGCGCATACGCCCCGGCGTGCCTCGCAGGTCAGCACCGAGCGGATCTCCACCGATTCGAGCGGCGATTTCTCGATCGCCTCGGCAATCGCCTCGGTGATCTCCTCGCCCGCCTTGCAGATGACCTCGCCCGTCAGCGGATGGATTACGTCGTTCAGGGCGACACGGCCCAGAATACGGTCGTAGAGGGTCTGCACGACGTCGTCGTTGCGTTTGATGGCCGTAGCCGTCAGGCCGCGGAGCGTACCGCAGTCCTCCTCGTTGATGATCACGTCCTGTGCGACGTCAACCAGACGGCGCGTCAGATAACCGGCGTCGGCCGTCTTCAGTGCGGTATCGGCAAGACCCTTACGGGCACCGTGCGTCGAGATGAAATACTCGAGCACCGAAAGTCCCTCTTTGAAGTTCGAGAGGATCGGGTTCTCGATGACCTGCTGGCCACCCTCGACACCCGACTTCTGCGGCTTGGCCATAAGGCCACGCATACCGCTCAGCTGACGGATCTGCTCCTTCGAACCGCGGGCGCCCGAGTCGAGCATCATGTATACCGGGTTGAAACCGTCGTCGTCCTTGATCAGCGTGTCGATCACGACCTTCGTCAGCTTGGTATTGATGTTCGTCCAAACGTCGATGATCTGGTTGTAACGCTCGTTGTTGGTGATAAGACCCATGTTGTAGTCCTCCATGATGGCGTCCGAACGCTCGTAACCTTCCTGTACGAGTTTCTCCTTGGCATCGGGGATAATCACGGCGTCGAGGTTGAACGACAGGCCGCCGCGGAATGCCATGCGGTAACCCATGTCCTTGATGTCGTCGAGGAACGCGGCCACCTTGTCGGCACCGGCCTTCTTCATCACCACGGCGATGATGTCACGCAGCGAACGCTTCGTAAGGATCTCGTTGATGTAACCCACCTCCTTGGGTACCACCTGGTTGAAGAGGATTCGGCCGATGGTCGTCTCCTTCAGCTCGCGTACCGGGTTGCCGTCCGCGTCGATGTCGTCTACCATACACTTCACAATGGCGTGCAAGTCGGCCTGGCCTTCGTTGTAGGCGATAATCGCCTCCTCGGGGCCATAGAATGCGCGGCCCTCGCCCTTGACACCCTTGCGGGGTTTGGTGATGTAGTAGAGGCCGAGTACCATGTCCTGCGACGGCACGGTGATGGGTGCGCCGTTGGCGGGGTTAAGGACGTTGTGCGAACCGAGCATCAGCAGCTGTGCCTCCAGGATGGCGGCATTGCCCAGGGGCAGGTGCACGGCCATCTGGTCGCCGTCGAAGTCGGCGTTGAACGCCGTACATGCCAGCGGGTGGAGCTGCATTGCCTTGCCCTCGATCAGCTTGGGCTGGAAAGCCTGGATACCGAGGCGGTGCAGCGTCGGGGCACGGTTCATCAGCACGGGGTGTCCCTTTATGACATTCTCCAGAATGCCCCAGATCACGGGGTCTTTCCGGTCGATGATCTTCTTTGCGGATTTCACCGTCTTCACGATTCCGCGCTCGATGAGCTTGCGGATCACGAACGGCTTGTAAAGTTCGGGCGCCCCTGCCCTCCGAAACCTGTTCAACGCAAGTTCGGCCGCCATGTCCTTCGGAATACCCATCTCGTGCATCTTCAACTCGGGGCCGACGACGATGACCGAACGCGCCGAGTAGTCGACACGCTTACCCAAAAGGTTCTGGCGGAAACGTCCCTGCTTGCCTTTCAGCGAGTCGGAGAGCGACTTGAGCGGACGGTTCGACTCGTTCTTCACGGCATTGCTCTTGCGCGAGTTGTCGAACAGCGAGTCCACGGCTTCCTGCAACATACGCTTCTCGTTGCGCAGGATCACCTCCGGCGCCTTGATCTCGATCAGGCGCTTCAGACGGTTATTACGGATGATGACACGACGGTAGAGGTCGTTCAGGTCGGACGTGGCGAAACGTCCGCCGTCCAGCGGCACCAGCGGGCGCAACTCGGGCGGGATCACCGGGATGACGTTCAGCACCATCCATTCGGGCTTGTTCTTGCCCTCCGACGCACGGAACGACTCGATGACGTTCAGGCACTTGAGCGCTTCGCTCTTACGCTGCTGCGACGTTTCGGTCGAAGCCTTGTGGCGCAGTGCATAGGACATCGTGTCGAGATCGACCTGCTTGAGCAGCGTATAGACCGCCTCGGCGCCCATCTGTGCGACGAACTTGCTGGGGTCGCTGTCGTCGAGCGCCTGGTTGCCCTTGGGCAGGGCGGCCAGCACGTCGAGGTACTCCTTCTCCGAAAGCGTTGCCAGACGTTCGATGCCCTGCTCGGCAGCGGCACCGGCGTTGATCACGACGTAACGCTCGTAGTAGATGATCGCCTCCAGTTTCTTCGACGGGATACCCAGCAGGTAGCCGATTTTCGACGGCAGCGAACGGAAATACCAGATATGAACCACCGGTACGACCAGCGAAATGTGGCCCATGCGTTCGCGGCGCACCTTCTTCTCGGTTACCTCCACACCGCAGCGGTCGCAGACGATTCCCTTGTAGCGGATGCGCTTGTACTTGCCGCAATGGCATTCGTAGTCCTTGACAGGGCCGAAGATACGCTCGCAGAACAGACCGTCGCGCTCGGGCTTGTAGGTACGGTAGTTAATGGTTTCGGGCTTGAGCACCTCGCCGCTCGACTGTGCCAGGATCTCCTCGGGGGAGGCCAGGCCTATCGAAATCTGGCTGTAACCATTATTCGTCTTATTGTCTTTGGAAATTGACATATTTGTTCTTCGTTTTTCTTATCCTAAATACACCTTACTCGAGTTTGACCGACAGGGCCAGGCCGCGCAACTCGTGCAGCAGCACGTTCATGGCCTCGGGAATACCCGGTCTGGGCAGGTTCTCGCCCTTGACGATCGCCTCGTAAGCCTTGGCACGTCCCATCACGTCGTCGGACTTGATGGTCAGAATCTCCTGCAGGATGTTCGCGGCGCCGAAGCCTTCGAGCGCCCAAACCTCCATCTCACCGAAACGCTGTCCACCGAACTGGGCCTTACCGCCGAGCGGCTGCTGCGTGATGAGCGAGTACGGGCCGATCGAACGGGCGTGCATCTTGTCGTCGATCATATGGCCCAGTTTGAGCATGTAGATCACGCCCACCGTAGCCGGCTGGTCGAACTTCTCGCCGGTGCCGCCGTCGTAGAGGTACGTACGGCCGCTGTGCGGGATGCCCGCCTTGGCGGTGTACTCGTTGATCTGATCGAGCGAGGCACCGTCGAAGATCGGCGTTGCGAACTTCAGGCCCAACTCGCGGCCGGCCCATCCGAGCACGGTCTCGTAGATCTGTCCCAGGTTCATTCGCGAAGGCACACCCAGCGGGTTCAGGCAGATGTCGACGATCGTACCGTCCTCGAGGAACGGCATATCCTCGTCGCGCACGATACGGGCGACGATACCCTTGTTACCGTGGCGGCCGGCCATCTTGTCACCCACCTTCAGCTTACGCTTCTTGGCGATGTAAACCTTGGCCATCTGGATAACGCCGGTCTGCGGAAGTTCGTCACCGTTGGTGATGTTGTACTTCTCGCGCTTGATGACGGCATCGGCCTTCTTCCACTCGATGGTATAATTATTAATGGTAGCTTCGATCAACGCATCGGTATGGGCATCGCCCGTCCACTTGCACGAGCCGAGGTTCAGGTAACCCATCACCACGCCCGTCTTCTCGTCGGTCGACTTGCGGGCGATCTCCTCAAGCAGTTTCTGCGAGAACTTCGTGCCTGCGGGATAGAGTTCCACGCCGAAGTAGTCGGTGATGCCCGTCGTGGCCTTGCCCTGGAGCAGCGTCCACAGCTTGGCGACCAGACGCTTCGTCAGCTCCGAAATCTCGGCTGCGAACTTCTCGTCGAGCTTCTCGAGCTGCGCCTTCTCAGCGCTCTTGCCCTTCTTACCCTCCTTGTTCGCACGGCTGTAAAGCCTCGTGTCGATGACCACGCCGTGCAGCGACGGCTGCGCCTTGAGCGAAGCGTCCTTCACGTCGCCTGCCTTGTCGCCGAAGATGGCGCGCAGCAGTTTCTCCTCGGGCGAGGGGTCGCTCTCGCCCTTGGGGGTGATTTTACCGATCAGGATGTCGCCCGGATGTACGTTGGCACCGATGCGGATGATACCGTTCGCATCGAGGTCTTTGGTGGCGTCCTCGCTTACGTTCGGAATATCCGAGGTCAGCTCCTCGACACCGCGCTTGGTGTCGCGCACCTCCATGATATACTCGTCGACGTGCACCGACGTGAAGATATCCTCACGCTGGATACGCTCCGAGATCACGATGGCATCCTCGAAGTTGTAACCCTTCCAGGGCATGAACGCCACTTTCAGGTTGCGGCCCAGGGCCAGCTCGCCGTGTTGCGTCGAGTAACCCTCGGTCAGGATCTGCCCCTTCACGACCTTGTCGCCCGTCAGTACGGCGGGCTTGAGCGTGATGGAGGTATTCTGGTTCGTACGGCGGTAACGCGGAAGTTCGTAGGTCGTGACTTCCGGTTCGAACGAGGCCAATACCTCGTCTTCCGTACGCTCGTATTTGATCTGTATCTTGGTAGCGTCGGCGAAAACGACCTCGCCGTCGCCCTCGGCCACAATCTGGATGCGGCTGTCGGAGATCATATCCTTCTCGATACCCGTGCCGACGATCGGGGCTTCCGATGTCACCAGGGGCACGGCCTGGCGCATCATGTTCGAGCCCATCAACGCACGGTTGGCGTCGTCGTGCTCGAGGAACGGGATGAGGCTGGCCGCAATCGAAGCGATCTGGTTCGGAGCCACGTCCATCAGGTTCACCTCGTCCGCCGTAACCACGGGGAAATCGGCTCCCTGACGCGCCTTGATACGCTCGGGTTGCAGGAAATTGCCCTCGTCGTCGATCGGCATGTTCGACTGCGCCACAATCTTGCCCTCTTCCTCCTCGGCCGAGTAGTAGTGGATGTGCGAGTTGTCCAGGTCGATCCGGCCGTTCTCCACCGTGCGGTAAGGCGTCTCGATGAATCCCATCGGTGAAATCTTCGCATAAACGCACAGCGACGAGATCAGACCGATGTTGGGGCCTTCCGGCGATTCGATCGGGCAGAGGCGGCCGTAGTGCGTGTAGTGTACGTCTCGCACCTCGAAACCGGCACGGTCACGCGAAAGGCCGCCGGGGCCGAGGGCCGACAGGCGGCGTTTGTGCGTAATTTCGGCCAGCGGGTTGATCTGATCCATGAACTGCGAGAGCTGCGACGTCCCGAAGAACGAGTTGATCACCGACGACAGCGTCTTGGCATTGATCAGATCGACCGGAGTGAACACCTCGTTGTCACGTACGTTCATGCGCTCGCGGATCGTACGCGCCATGCGCACGAAGCCCACCGAGAACTGGTTCGACAACTGTTCGCCCACGGTGCGGACACGGCGGTTCGACAGGTGGTCGATATCGTCGACGTCGGCCTTCGAGTTGATCAGCTGGATCAGGTATTTGATGATGGCGATGATGTCCTCGCGCGTCAGCGTGCGGATAGCGGGGTCGATATCCAGATCCAGCTTCTTGTTGATGCGGTAACGGCCAACGTCGCCCAGGTCGTAACGCTTGTCCGAGAAGAACAGCTTCTCGATGACGTCGCGTGCCGTAGCCTCATCGGGCGGCTCCGAAGCGCGCAGCTGCCTGTAAATATATACGACAGCCTCCTTCTCGGAGTTGCAGGGGTCTTTCTGCAGGGTATTGTATATGATCGAGAAATCGATGCCCGAGAGGTTTTCCTTATGCAGGAGGATCGTCTTGGCGCCGCTTTCGAGGATCTGCTCCACGTGCTCCTCCTGGAGGACGGTCTCGCGGTCTACGATCACGTTGTTACGCTCGATGGAAACCACCTCGCCCGTATCCTCATCCACGAAGTCCTCGACCCAGGTCGAAAGGACGCGTGCGGCGAGTTTGCGGCCGACGGCCTTCTTGAGGTTGGCCTTCGTGACCTTCACTTCGTCTGCCAGGTCGAAAATCTCGAGGATCTGCTGGTCGGCCTCATAACCGATGGCACGCAGCAGCGTAGTGACGGGCAACTTCTTTTTACGGTCGATGTAGGCATACATCACGTTGTTGATGTCCGTAGCGAACTCTATCCACGAGCCCTTGAAGGGGATGATACGCGCCGAATAGAGTTTCGTGCCGTTGGTGTGCATGCTCTGGCCGAAGAACACACCCGGCGAACGATGCAACTGGGATACGATGACACGCTCCGCACCATTGATGACGAACGTACCGCGTTCTGTCATATAGGGAATCGTACCGAAGTACACGTCCTGAACGACGACACCGAAATCCTCGTGCTCGTCGTCCGTGCAGTAAAGCTTGAGCTTCGCCTTCAGAGGGACGCTGTACGTAAGGCCGCGCTCGAGGCACTCCTCGATCGAATAACGCGGCGGGTCGATATAGTAGTCGATGAACTCCAGAACGAAATTGTTCCGGGTATCCGTAATGGGGAAATTCTCCTGAAACACCTTGTACAGCCCCTCGCTCTTGCGGTTTTCGGCCGTAGTGTCCATTTGGAAAAAGTCCCGGAATGATTTAAGCTGTACCTCCAGCAGATCCGGATAGGGCACCCGGTTCTTGACTGTCGAAAAGCTAATTCTTTGTTGTGTTTTTGCTGTGGACATCGTAAAATCCAAATTATGTTGAAGTGTAATTCTGGTGGGTTACGCTCCCCGAATTGCTGGGCATCTGATTATCCCGCCAATGCCCCCGTTTGCAGGCGCAATTCGCCCCGGGAGCATCCATTTCCAAAGAGTGGACACAGCTCCTGTTCGGCACTTCCAGTCTTTAGACCAAGAAAAGGCATAGAGCTTACACGCCGGTAAGCCCTATACCTGATTCGTCTGAGCAGACTTAAGCAGCAATGCTACTTAAGCTCAACTTCAGCACCAGCCTCCTCGAGCTGAGCCTTGATCGACTCGGCCTCTTCCTTGGAGACACCCTCCTTGACGGCCTTGGGAGCACCGTCGACAAGAGCCTTCGCATCACCCAGCGACAGGCCGGCGATATCCTTAACGACCTTGATAACCTGGAGCTTGGCCTGGCCGGCGGTCTTCAGGATCACGTCGAAAGTCGACTTCTCGGCAACAGCAGCCTCGCCTGCGCCGGCAGCGGGAGCTGCAACGGCAACAGCGGCCGGGGCGCGGGAGTCCCCGGC